>Ga0172380_10001159_pt1 | contig 46549 bp, 79 predicted proteins | sample Leawe162metaG_FD_119747 | JGI IMG/M metagenome (GOLD analysis project Ga0172380, IMG submission 119747) | Leachate microbial communities from a municipal landfill in Southern Ontario, Canada - Leachate well 162 metaG | ecosystem: Engineered > Solid waste > Landfill > Unclassified | place... | reverse complement strand
TGTGCGTTTGCCGTAGGCAACGGAGCAGGGAACACGTGAAACGCTGTTACCATAAATCCGTTCATAAGAAACAAAGTACCACCCAATGCTGAGATAACTGTCATCATATTATTTAATCAAGTAATCGTTACTATTTCCAATAAAAGAACTTGCTTCAACTTGCTTCTCTCTTTCGTTAAACGCAATAGCTATAAATATAGCGATAACTACAATTATAAACACTACATCAAGAATTTTTTGTTTCATCTTTTTTTATATTTATTATAAATAATCAACAACGCTTCAATCGTATCTCTTGCTTCATTAACATCGAAGTAATGAGCATAAGATTTTGCACCTTTGTACCGAATAACCATACAAGCAATTTCTTTCACATATCTCGGACTTTCAGGAATCGGCACACCATACAGAAAGTCATAAGACGGATATCTAACCCAATTAACAACTTCAATCAGTTCATCTTTCGAAACTTCATAATAGAAAGTATCGGACACCAATTTTTTGATTAAAGGTTCTGACATTTTCTCAGTCTCGTCGAAAGTTTTAGGTAAAATTTTATTCATCTTGATCTAATCTTACTCCTGAAAGTTGTCGTACTCCGTTGTGGATTATCCAACCAGCGATCGGGTCTTCGATATATTTAATATCTTCAACTTTACCGAATCGCTCATAATTACCACACATCTCTACAACTGCACAATCTTCTTTACCCTCAAACGGACGCATACCTCTACCTATCATCTGCATATATAAAGCAAGTGACATAGTAGGGCGTGCGATTATAATTGTATCTAGTGCTGGAAAGTCAAAACCAACAGTCAAAACTCCAACATTAAATACTGTTTTAATCTTTCCAGCTTTAAAGTCTGCCAATAATTGTGCTCTGTCTTTCGGCTTTGTTCCTGAGTGAACACAAGCTGAATCAGGCACTTTTTTCGAAAGCTCTATAGCTTGCTCAATCGTTTTAACAAACACAACTCTATGCTTACGTCCTTTTTCAATCGACTGCTGAATAATATGAGGCAATCGTTCGTGAACTTGCTGATTTTTTAACGCCCAATCAATAGACTCGTCGGTAAATTCTGCTCCAGTCGTATTAACCTTAAGCTGACTACCGTCCCAATCCATAGGTATATATTTAATCGGTGCAAGAAATCCAAGCTCTTTAAGCTCACTAATTTGAGTGACATACAGAAACTTGTTAAAGAATCTAGGCAACTCTCTCGGCAATAGGTTTATTTTTGAGAAAGTTTTTCCGTCAAACGGATCGTTGTATTTCTTTAATCTAAACGGAGTCGCTGTCAATCCAATTACTTTTACATCAGGCAATCTTCTCAAGAATTTCATATATTGAGACATCTGATCAGGTGGCACTAAATGACACTCGTCGATAATCACATATTGCTTATGCAAGAATTTTTCAGGCACATTCACGATACTTCCGATTGTCGCAAAAGTTACATTCCCTACATTTTTCTCTTTCATAGAAGCTGAGTAGATACTAGCTCTACCTCCATACATCTTAAACTTGCCGTAATTCTGCTCTAAAAGCTCTTTTGATGGTTGTAATACCAACACTCCAGTAATGAGCTTAGAAGTCAAAAATGCCGCATATATGGACTTACCTGCACCAGTCGGTGCAACGATAATCGGTCGGTCTTTTTTGTTTCCGTTCATAAAGAACTCAAAACCCAAGTCCGTAGCTTCTTTTTGATAATGTCTTAACTCAATCATATTTAATTTTCTTCTTTAACACACCAAACCAACGCAATAATCCAGCCTAGAAATGTCCAGCCTAGAAATGTATTCACCACTAGAATTGCCAGTTTATTTTTTCGCTTTTTGTTATAAGCGACCAAAGTCGGTAAAAAGTAAATTAAACCTACAACCAATAAAATAATTAAACCACTCATATATTTTTTTTGTTAAATTTTTTGTTAAATCTTCTGTCTTCTTCCTCTCGTTGAGCGTCAAAGATTGCTTCAACTGACGGAAAGGGCTGACGGATTCCAAACTTCGAAAGGTGTCTATTCACGGTGTCGAAAATCGGATCAATCTCTGTTCTGTCTAACTCTGTTGTACTTTCTTTTTTTACCATTATCTGCTGTACTGGTCTCCACAAAAAGTCTTTCACTGTCTGTTTTGTCCACGGTATATTTATCTCAGGTTTCAATACTTTTCTCATATCAAGTCCTGCTTCATTCAATGTCTCTCCAACTTTTTCAAAATAAAGGTGAAGTGCTGCGTTTTGTTTTAAAGAACGCTGTTTAGCTTCTTCTTCAATTACTTCATTTTGATATCGTGTTTTTTTCATATCAGTTGAGAATATAAATTTTTTCACCTAATCTTTTGCAAGCGTGAACTCTGTCATCGGGCAAAATACCATAAACAAAGTATTTTTTCTTAAACAGTAATTTGAATTTTACAAAAGCCGAAGCTTCAAAATAATATTCATATTCGTCTCGATTAAATATTTTCATTTTTTAATTTGTTTATAGAACTCAAATAGACTTTTGTCGTGGATTTTAGTCGCTGACGGATTCGGTGCTATTCGATACTGATAATAACGAGAACCACTTTTGCCTGTTTTCAATCGTCTTTCAAGTAGCATAGGATTCTCTTGATAAATGTCAGTCAACCTTGTCGGACATTTATAGCTCATCAACTCCCAGCTGTTAAATTCTTCTACATAAATTTCACCTCCAAATTCCCAAGCGTCCGCAAATCTTTCAGGGTCTTCTTTATAAAATTTATATAGTTTATAAAATGCAAGCTGTTTCTGAGTAATCCTTTTTGTCATAAGCCTAAAAAGGAATATCCTCAGGATTTATTTCGTCAGCTGGGTATTCAGGTATATCAGTATCAACACCTCTGTCTTCTTTTTCACTTCGAGTCTCACTGTTCTTTTTTGGATTATCTCCAAAACTGAAATCTTCAATCATTATCTCAGTTCGATATTGCTTAACACCGTCTTTTTCCCAAGAACGATTTTCAATTCGACCCTCAACTAGAAACTTGTCACCTTTCTTAACCCATTGAGCAATCACTTCTGCTCGTTTTCCAAAACAAACACAGTTGTGATATGCAACTGATTCTTGTTTTTCACCTTTGTCGTTTTTCCACTCTCTGTTTGTGGCAAGACTAAATGAGACTACACTCATTCCACTAGGTAATGCTTTTAACTCAGGATCACGAGTCAATCTTCCGTACAACTGAACTTTATTGATATACATAAATTTTATTCTTCGTTACTAATAACCTGCAGCTTCACTTCGAAACCTGTATTTTGTTTTATGATCTGCTCCACATTATCGACGACTTCTGCGTCGATAATTGGTCTATTCACTGCTTCTTTCGGAACAACAATCTTCGCTTCAAGCGACGGCTTATTAAATATTGCGTCGGGTATTTCTATGCTGACTTTTACTGCAATCTCGTTAAAATCAAGTGCTGGTGAACTTTTTGTCATTCGACTTGAGTATCTGTAAGCACCTGTTTTCTTAACGATAATATATTGAGATATTTGCATTTTATTCATCTCCGTCGCCTCCGTCACTTTCAGAAGCGAACGACATTATTTTGTTTATAATTTCATCTGCAATTTCTACATTCTCTCGAAGAAACTCACGACTTTTTTCGTAACCGACACCAAGCTTAACGTCTCCGTAGCTGTATGTCATACCGGACTTACTTACAAGTCCGTGCTTTTCACCAAGAGCCATAATTTCACCCTCTCTACTAATTCCCTCATTGAACATCAAATCATAATCAGTAACTTTGAAAGGTGCACTTACTTTATTTTTTGCAACTTTCGCTCTAATCCGTCCACCCATTATTTCTTCACCTCGTTTTATCGAAGCGGTACGAGCGACTTGAACTCTAACAGACGCATAAAACTTTAAAGCTTTACCTCCTGCTGTTGTCGTCGGATCACCGTAACCGCCGATATTTACTCTAGTTTGATTTATGAATATTACCAGCGTGTTTGTTTTAGCTACGATAGCTGTAAGCATACGCAAGGCTTGAGACATAAGTCTAGCTTGAGCACCAATCTGCATAGAACCGATTTCACCCTCCATTTCTGAGCGTGGAGTAAGTGAAGCCACTGAGTCAACTACGACTACGGCTATCTTTTTACTTGCCACTAGAGCTTCTAAAATGTTCAAGGCTTCTTCTCCACCGTCAGGTTGAGAGATTATAAGAGATTTAGTATCAACGCCTAACCTGCGGGCATATTGCGGATCAAGGGCGTGCTCTGCGTCAATAAAGGCACAAGCACCACCTTTCTTTTGAGCTTCAGCAATCACGTGTAAAGCGAGCGTAGTTTTACCTGAGCTTTCAGCACCAAAAATTTCTACAATTCTACCTCGTGGAAATCCCCCAATACCTATAGCTTTATCTAGACCAATCGAACCTGTTGAGATTGCTTCAACGTCTACATTCGGTTTTGAATCTAAAAACATAACAGACTCCTGTCCGAACTTTTTTCGAATTTCATTCAGTGTGTCTTCAACACTCAATCCTTTTTCTTTTGGTTTTTTTTCTTTAGCCATTTTTTTCAAGATTATTTAACCATTCTTCTAATGTTTCGACCGGAACTTTTTACAACCAACTATTGAACGACGGATCATCTTCATCTCTCGTTTTTACTTTTTTACCACGCTCTTCTTCAAATTTTGTAAACAAGTAATCAATCCAATAATCGTGAGATATTTTTCTTTTACTCATATTTTTCAAGCTCACTAACTACTTTAGTAAACATATTCGCAAGATGTTTTGCTTCTCCTAAATTAACATTAAAAGTAACAACACTACCGTCTTTTTTTGTAAGAGCAACAGAGCAATAATCAACCTCGAAATCAAAATCACATTCAACTAAATTAGTTTTTTCCATAACTATGCTGTTACCGAGATATCGAAATCTTCGAACACTCGTATTCCTTTAATGTCGCATTTCATTCCCTCGACCTTTACAACTGGACGCAATACTTGCTCCAAGATACCTTTTTTAACAGCTTCAGCGTACACCAAATCTTTATATTTTTTCGGTATAGCGTCAGCGTCAAGAACTTCAAACTTCACAACCTTTTTAGCTGTAGATTTTCCAGCGTCGTTTCCAACTGTTGAGTCAGGACGAGCGACTTGAGTATTTACGATCGGCTTCGGAACTGGAACTGGCTCACCTTTCTTTTTTGCTTCAAGTGCTTTTTTCTCATCTTCAGCTTGCTGTGCTTTAAGTTGTGCTTCTTTCTTTTTGGCTTCTTCTTCAATCATCAAACGAAAACTAGCCATTCCACGCTTAACTACTGCTTCAATTTGCTCATAGTTTTTTTGTGGTTCTGTAAAAAGAGCTTCTAGCTTTTTGATGTTATCTTTAAGCGGTTTTATATACTCTTCTTTCAAAGCTTTAACTCGATTGATTCTACCTTTCACTTCAATCAGAAAATCGTTTGCTTTTGAGTAATCTTCTTCACTCAATATGGTTACGATTGCGGTGCTTTTCTTTTCAAATTTTTTGAAATCCGCAGCTATCTCAGTCACTTTTACTTCAGGACTGACAACAACTATCTCATTGTTTACCTCACTTTTCTTTTTACTCATAATCCTTTCATTATTTACTAATAACAATATAATTCTATCAACGAGGTGCAAATAATGCAAATGGTTATCGCCTATCTTTTGGGGATATTCCGTTGTGCATATATTCACGCAACTTATCTGTATCGATAAATATTTTTGCACCAATAGCCCATATTTTTAAGGGTATATATTTAGGACGCTTTCGGATCACTTCGTTCAAAATCATATACTGCTCTTTAACAAAAGAACGAATTTCACGACGCTGTGCTTGCTTGATTTTGTTTTTGACAGACATATTATTTTTTTAGGACTTTATCCAATAAACCTTTTTTCTTCTTTCCGATTTTTACCTTTCCGCTTCGTACATCTTCTTGAAACTTTTTGATTTTTTTAGTCAGCGAAAAAGCTCGCTTTCTTTTTGCAACAACCTTATTGTTGTGCTTTTTGTTTCTTTTCGCTACTTTAGTAGCTTTTCTTTGTTCAGCGTTAGGCATAAATTGATTCAAGATTAACTTTGTAATAACTCAACCGTGTTTTTTGACGATTGAACGCTTCAATAATATCGTCAGGAACTTTAACTGTTAAAAGTGTATCAGAACCTCGATATTTTACTTCTTCCACAACAGCGTTGAACTCCATTTTTTCACACTCTTTCTTTCTTTCAGCAAGAGTCTTTTTAACTTCTAGAATATTTTTATCAAGCTGTTTAATCGTAGCTGGCACTTTTTCAAACAAAGTCCCCTTGATCTGTGCCTCTAAATCCGCAATTCTGTCCAAATAAGGCGTTTCATCTAACTCCATAAGGATTTTATAACGGTGGTACGATTTAGGCAGCGTAGTGCCAATTTTAAGCTTTACAAGCCATTTTAAATCTTTAAGTTTAATCTCTTCTAGACCAACCGTGCTTACAATATCACTAGGCTCGTGCTGTTTTTCTAAATCAATTTTTTCTACTTTTTTTGTTTTTGCCATTTTACCAAAATTTAGGTTTGTAATTGCTCTCTGTCCAATCTCCAGCTTCAATACCGTCGATAACTTTATCAATGATATTTTGCATTTCCATAACTTGCTCTATCGTTCGGTGAGTTGTAAATGTGTTTACTAGTTGCGGAGCTGAAGCTCTCAGATCAACCCAATTACATTGACACTCATCAAACAAAACTCCGTCTTTTTTCCACTTCACCCAATACTGAAAAGTAATCTGTATTGAATTGTCGAATCTTTCTTGAGTCCAAACAGTCTGACCTGTTTTATTTTCAATATCTATTCTTTTGTCCCAATATCCGTCTAGAGTTGCACGAAACTCCCAACCTCGATATTTAGCTTTTAAAGGAACTTCACACCATTTTTTAGGCATAGGCGGGAACGCTGAGATTGCGTCTTCAAGTGCTCGATAGATTCTTGCGTTCGTAACACCCCAATCTCTCAATGCTTCACGCCACTTGAATTTTCTATCTGCATACATTGCCGAGAAAACAGAACCGACAAACATTGCTTCGCTACTGTTTTTCTTGATTCCCATTTCATACTCTTCGAAAAATTTTGCTGGATTTTCGTAATAAGTTATGACCTGCGAAGACGATAAACATTTTTTATTTGGATAAATGCTTTCGTGATCGTACCCAAGACCTTTAATTTCCATTGTCGATAACATCTACTCGTGCACTAGCAAGTTGTTTAATCTTTTCTTTAAATTCCTTGCTAAACTCTTTTTTACTTTGCACATACTCATCAACCTTTATAGCTTCTGAAGAAGTTTTTGCTTCTTCAATTTTCTTGATTGCTCGTATCTCTAATTCTTCAATCGGAGTTTTAACTGGAGTTTTCAAATCAGAATTTTTTGGCTTACCGTCAACATCTTCATCACCTGTAAGGATTCCAAAGGCGTTACAAAATGCGTTTCGTTTTGCAAAAGTCAAAGCTGCTGACACAACCTGTGTGTCATTCATCGCTTTTGTTTTGTTTCCCAATGGAACTTCAAACGGATATTCTTCTGAGTGTCCGGCACTGTGTTTAATCACACAAGTCGAAACTACAGATTTATCTTTTGTCTCACTCTTGATTGCATAACTGAAATTATTTTGCTGGATCAAGTCTTTTGTTTGACCAACAATTACATCAAGCGGAGCGTACTTGTAAAGAAGTCGATTATCGTTATCTAAAACATTTTTAGATTTTTTAATAATCGGACACTCTGACTGGAACTTTGCCATAGACAAGTCGTACTGCTCTTTTGCCCATTCTGCTTTCAATTCTCGTCGCATAGCTAAAAGACGCTCCATTGTTTCAACTGGAACATTTTGAGTAATAGCTTGTGCGATTAACACTTCAGGATTTACTCCGAAAGGTTGTACTGGTGCGATTTCTTTTGACTTCTTACTTACTGTCACTGCTTTTGTTTTGCTCATAGTCTTTAAGGTTAATTAACTCACTTTTAATTCTTCTCTTTCTCTCCAACACAACAAAATATTTGTTTTCTACAAAATCTTTCAAATCTTTTCCTTTCACATACCAGCGTGGCTGAATTTCGTCACCCAAGTTTTGTGCTGGTAAGATTTTTCGTTTAATAAGTTTATATACTCTGTCTAGAGTAGGTTCGAACTTATTATTTAAAACAACACCAAAATCTACAATCTGTTCAGGATTGTATAGCTCAGCGTCGTTTATCTTTTTCAACACTCTTTTTATTTTTCTTATTTTTTCTTGAATCTTCATAAATTTAATATTATCAGATTATTGCAAATGGTGCAAATGATTTACACACGTCTATCCACACCGTCCACTTTAATCACTTCACACATTTCAGCAATTCTTGAGGGCAATCTATCAGATATCTGATTCGCTAAACCACCGAGATCAAGATTGCTAGTGAACACTGTCGGCAACATTTCTTCATATCGTCTGTCGATGATTTTATAAAATGTTTCTGCAACCCATTCTGTAGGTTTTTCAGCACCCAAGTCATCGATTATCAAAAGACCGTCATAGTCTTGCAATTTTCGAAGCTCGTTATCTTGATAGTCATAAGAATTTTTGCCATAAAAATCTCTGATCACATCAAGCAATTCTGTAGACTTGTAAAACCTTGCTGGAATATTTTTCTCTTTACATCGTTGCCATATTGTATAAGCAATATGTGTCTTTCCTGTTCCACAACCACCAAACAAATAAAGTCCTTTCTTCTGAGCAAACATCTCTTTGATTTTCTTTTGAATATCTACTGGGACATCTTCGAACTTTGCACCTGCGTATCGTGGCGGTAGTCCGTGCTTTTCATTGATTGAACTTATCATATTTTTCATTTTTAACTGACTGATTTTTTTTGTTATCTTTTTTCAAAGCAAACAAACCTGTCCAACCATTTTGAATACTTGCCTCAATGATTGCTTTATAATCTTTTTGATTTTCTCCCAAGAATTTTAATTGACGCTTGATTGATGTCGGAGTAAGCGATTGACCTTTTTCTTTTCTATAAAGTGTCCACTCATTCCACACTTCTCTATCAATAAAATCAGGCAACTCTACTTCTTCACCCTTTTTATTACCTAACCTAACCTTACCTATCCTATCCTTACCTGCGTCAACCACTGGTATACCACTTGGTATACCAATAGACAACAACTCCAATTCTTCCTTATAAATCTGAAGATATTTGCTCGGAGTGTATCTATCACTACGGATATAATTGTTTTCTTTCCAGTCCAAAACAACCAAAACTTTATCGTCGAAAATTCCAACAAACTTTTTAAGTGCAAGAATTTTCAGATCGTCCGGCTTTGCTCCAGTCATTCTCATTACTCCAAAATGCTCAACAAAACCGTCATCATCTGCGTTCATACCGAGATGAAAATATAAATTTTGTGAACTTTCGGGCATCATCAAAAACTGACTTGAGTTTGTGATTGTTTTAGAAAACATACGCCTTTGTGCCATAAATTTCTCTCAATTACTTTTAATAAATATCGACTCTAGACTAATTGTATCGTGCTAATGCAAATGGTGCAAATACTATAACCAGCATTTTTTTGACCAATTCCACGGAGTTAAACCTTGAGTCTCATACAAGTAATTCGCATACCGTATATTGTCTTCTCTGTTGAACAAATCAAGTCCCATTTTGATTGCTGTCGCTTCGTGGTAATAGAGATTTATTTGACACATTCCAACGTCCTGAGAATTGATACGACCGTATCTAACAGTCACACCGTCCGCTTCGTAATGTTGCGGTTCTGCGTTCGGATCACCTGCCGACTCACAACCACACACTCTTTTGAGTGCTGGATAAAGTTCGACTGATTCAGTTTCTTCAACCACTTCTACTGTGCTAGTTGCTGTAATATTTTCAGCAAGCGTTGCTTCACTGTGTAATGTTTTAATCTGCATTGATAATGCTAGACAAATTGCAATTACTCCAATCACAACGATTTTAATTTTGTTTTTCATAATGATTTCTAGCTGGTGCGTCTATCTCTATTCCAACACTGTCGCACATCATTTCTTCCCACCTAGCTAGTTCGAACAACTCATTGTTTTTGCTATAAAGCTGGAGCTTTAAGCACTCGACTTCCGCATTATTATCGACTGCAATCACTAATAAAGGCACGATTGCGAATCTTATAGCGAGAAGTGCAAAGCATATCCAGCCCGCAAGAACAACTACTTTTCTCATTTTCTTACTCATTGATTATATCATCATTCAGACTAATAATAATCTCTTTTCGACCTTTCCACTCCTCAACAGTCATCGTAAAATAAACTGCGTATGGAGTGAAAACCTTGTCACCTTTTTTCAATCTCGACATTGTACGATCTACATTTTTCACCCAAGCAGACATCGCTGACCTAACAAGACTTTCGCTATACATTTCACACTCTCCTTGCTCAAATCTACTTTTTCTAAAAAATACTAATTGTTTTGTTTCAGTCATCGTAGTCATAATTAGTAGGCAAATAATGCTCCTGATTCTAATGCTTTACCTATGTTTGTTTCAGTCAATATTTGAGATTCAGTACACTCTTGAGTCGTACCGTCGATTTCATTGTAGACGGTGAAGCTTCTTGAGTTTTCATCGAACCAAATATTTTTACTACTTCTAACATTTCCACCTGCAAGCGATACAAAAAACTCGTTCTGTCCTGCCTTGATTCTACTGATCAAGTCTTCTAAATTTTTAATTTTTTTTGAATTATTCTGCATATTATTTTTGCATTAAATTAAGCACTATAGCTTCAAGTCTACCAATCATTTCATCGTGACTTTCGCTCTCTTTGATTGTATCAACAATTTTGGTAATGTACTTATCTACAACAACAGCGTCTATTTCTTTTTCAGAATCAATTAAAGTGTCTCGTAGCTCTATTGTGAAAGCTGTTCTGTCTTCACTCTCTTGAAACTTTTTTGTAAGAAAACTTACGCAACTATTAAACTGATGTGTCGTGTTTGGCACTTCAAACGCCTCTTTAAGAATTTCAATATCTTTGCTCATCATTTTAATTGTTACTATCTAATAATTTGATAACTTCACACTGATTCTTTTTACTGTCTGTAAAATCCCAATCTCTAACCAAGTTTGTTAAACCGTTTTCAAGATTGTGTATTCGTTCAATCAATTCTCTTTCTCCATAACAACTATATTTTTCAAAAGTTGCAATCATTGCGTCGTCCATAAATTATGCAAGGTCAGCTTCAACTGCTGCGACTTGAATTAACCTAGTAAAATCAACGCTATGTAGCACTTTTTGGTTTTTGTGCTTCGATGTGATGTGTTCAAAGAACATATCAAAATCTGTAAATTTTCTTGCTTCACCTTTTACTTCCTGACAAAATTGTATCGTTTTTTCCATAAAATTTTCTTTTGCGAATTACTTTTTAATGTATAAGAATTGTTTATTTTCTTATACTTTTATCTTATCAATTTTTGGTTAAAGTGCAAATGGTGCAAATGGTTATCTGTGGAAAAGTGCAAATGGTGCAAATATAAAATAAAAAGAAAACACTCCCAAAAGAATAAAAGGAGTGTTTTTCTGTACACGTGTCGGTAAAAAAGAATTGTGTGGCAACAAGTGTGAGTGCCCTAACCAAAAAACACTCACACGAATATTCTACAATTATTTACCACCGTATGCAACGCCTGTCTCACCTTTATTTGAAAAGTAGAACGACGAAGCTGCGATAGCTAAAATCATAAATTGACCAACTGGCAAAATCTTCATAAGAAAACCTGCACAAGCTGTAGCTGTCAACATTATAAACACGATTTTAGAAGCTGATGATGATATTTTATTCATACTAGTTTTTGTATTTAATGATAATTCACTACCTAATAAATCTTTAATTTTTGTACTTACTGGTACTCCTATTCGTTTAGCGATAGCTGTACCGTAAGCGTTCGGATTATTGTTATCTGATGACGGAGCGTACACATTGTAAAATTCTATAATCGTCATCTCAGGATTATAGAATTTACTTTTACCTGTTGCTGCTCGGATCAACAAATCAATCAACTCCTGACGACCGTCTTCGTATGTTGCGAATATACAGAATATTCCGTCAGAACCAATGGCACGTTTTTGACCAACAAATTTAATGTTGCCCGGATTATTATTTCGATACGATCTTGAACCCTCGTACCAACCCTCATACCACTGAATAGCGTCAGCCCATTTTTCTAATAAAGACGACGGCTTAGGATTTTTTTTTTCGTTCAATTTTGCAAGAGTAAGTTTTCCAACACGACCGTAACCAGTTGTTGCAGGAGTTCCACTTGAAACGATACCTTGAGTTTTTTGATATCGCTGTACAGATTGCTCAGTCAGTCTTCCAAAGTTCACATCGTAATAATCTGCTACATAGCACTTTTTACCGTCAAAAGCGATTTCAGTATCGAGTCTTTTTTGCAACTCGATAACGTCAGTACCTTGCATACCTCTTTCAAGCTGTCTAGGAAAAACAAACTGCTGAGATTTTGCATAATCAATAACTTCATTCGGCATATCCAAATAAGCGATACCGTCGTGAAAATAGTGTACATATTCACTCCACCAAAAATAACCAACTCCTTTTTTAAGAAGTTCTTTGTCGTCTTTATTTTCACCTTTAGCCCAATCAATACCCCAAGAATTTAAGAAGTAAATTTTTGTATCGTCATTCTTACCATTTTTTGCGTCTTCATAACCAAAAACCCAAATTCTATGATATCCACGGTTCTCTCCTTTGGCTGTAAATGGCTTCACAGGCAACTTTGACCAATCACCTACAACAAGAGTCGCATTGAACGCTTTAGTAACGTCTATGGCTGTTTTTACTTCATCTAGAGTCTTTACAAACGAATACCCTTTTGAGCGTGTCTCTGAAGCGTCAGTTTTAAGCTCAGGTGTGATTTCAACATTGATATATTGTGAGTGCGATAGAGAATTATCGTCTTTCACGAGCGTTTCACGTGGCACACCAGTAGAAACTTTCGCTTTTGCAGCGATTCTCGGATATGTACCCTCTTGATCTGGAATACCGTCCTCAACTTTACAAAGTGCGTAAAGACCACGCTTCGATAGTTTTTCAACTTTACCAGTCTCGATGAAGTTTTGAAATTCAGAATCTTTACCCTCAGCTTGACCAACGCAAGAACCCAATCCTTTCTGATCTTCAACATCAAGCATTGAGATGTCAGTAATATTTTTTTTCGGGTGGCTCTTAATATCTACACCAATAGCAGACGCAACGACAGACAAAGAGATATCTCTATTGTCTTCTTCGTTTAAAAATGAACCTAATCCTTTTTTCATAGACTTATTTTACCGCTTCTTTAAATGATTTAGCTACTGCAAATTTAACTTTACAGTGTGCCGGAACATCAACAAGTTCTCCGGTTCTAGGATTTCGTGCAACTCGTGCTTTCATCTCTTTTTTTGTAAAGATACCGAAACCATTTAAGCTCACTTTTCCATTTAGAAGAACACCTGATTTAATTTCTTCTAATAAAAACTCAACTGCATTTTCTGCTTGAGTTTTTGAAACTCCAAACTTCGATTGATATTTTTCTACAAGATTAAATTTATTCATAAATTTTTATTTTATTTTACTAATACTGTGGTCTAGAACATCACTATTTTTTGATAAAAGATTGATCAACTCACGAATATTTGCGTTCGTTGACTCAGAACTTTTTACCAATTCTGTTACAAGTGCGTGAGTTTCTTTCGATGTTGTCATAGACTCAAAAGCTTTTTTGTAAAACTCTTGAGTTTGAGCGTCACGACCCTGCAAAATTTCGGTCAATAACTTATTATCATTTCTCAAACCAGCAACTTCTCTTCTCAACTCTTTTTCACTTTGTTCAAGTTTTTCAACTTTTGAACTAAGCTCTTTAACAGTTTTTTCTAAAATACCATTTAGACGATCGTCCGCAGCGTCTTTTTTTTGTTGCTTCTTATCTCTCCACTGGTCTAACATATACATACCAGCAGCAACACCAACAATAACCACAACGATACCGCTGACTACTGTTGTAAATGGAGATTGTAAGATTAAAGATTCCATACTCGTTTAGTATTTAATGATGAAGTTCTGAGCAACATAAGGCGGTATGTTGTTGTGCCCTTGTCCTCCTCCTGTAGAGTTGATTGACGCAGTTGTTGCTGGAGCTGATGAACTTCCTCCACCTCCTCCTGAGTTTGGGCTTGTAACAGCGTTTGTTGTGTGTCCGTGTGCTGGAGTTTCTGAAATAATAAGAGTGTGGTCTTCTTCTCCTCCACTAATACCAAGCTCGAACGCATTACCAACACAGATGTCGTCGATGTTTACATCAAACGCACCTAGATCAGTAACCATTTTCAATCCGATAGAGATTAAGGCTTGAGTTGGAGCACCTGTAGTAGCCTCAGAAATAACCGGAATCGGAATAGATACTCGCTTCCACACGTTAGCTGTCAAAGCTGGCACGTTCAATGTGTAAACAGGTGACGCACAGTTCGCTGTATCATCAAGCAACAACTGCAAGTCTCCCGAAGAAGCGTTTACTGTTGAGCGAATCCACAAGTGAATATGACTCTTTCTTCGAATATCTGTACTAGCAATAACCTCAGTAGCAAGAATCGTTCCAGCGGCTACTGCACTACCAACCGCAAGTTTCACAGAGTTTGTACCTGTTTTTTTAACAACTGAATCAACTGATGATGTCACGTTTGCTGCTGTAGATTCGTTCCAAGCGTCCTCACAGTCTTCGATGACTGTCTTCTTAGTAGTATCAACACCCATAGCAAATTTACCTCTTCGGTCAGGTAAGGTGAAAGTCGTAGCTCCGTCTCCAGCACCATATTTTTCACCAATAGCTGCAAAAAGATTCGCATAAGTAGCACGTGAAACAGTGTCTCCGTGTGCCCACAACCAACCAGCCGGCAATATATCGCTTGCAAATTCTTGAACAGAACCAACCGGCACACCATTTCCAACGTCCATAGCTGCGTTTGTAGAAACTTTCGCACGAGTATCTGCAATATCTGCGTCTAAAATAGTAGTTTCAGAATCAACAACAGTCACGTTTGCCAACCTATACCAACCGTCATCTCCAACAGCTGTATCAATAGCTGCGTCTGCAAGTGCTGAAACTCCTGAACCTGTAACAACTTCGATAGTTGCCACGTTTGTTTTTAGAGTGTTTGGCTCTACGTCTTTATCCACTCTAACAATAACAGCGTCCACTCGGTTTGAGCCTGAAGTGTTTGCTGCGATAGTTTTTTGCTCTTCTGCGTCACTTTCTACAACTACTTTAAGAACTCTTCCGTCGATTTCTACTTCCACTAGGGCTTTACCCTCGGAGATTAAAACACTCATATCTGGAGTGTCGTTTTCAGTTACCTCAAGTCCGATTACTCCTGTGACATCTCCAATCACTCCCTCAGTTAAAAACAAAGTTTGAAACCAAGCAAATTCTGCGTCGGTGTACTCTGCTTCTGAGCTATTTATAAAGTATGCTTTTAAAGACATATAAATTTAATTAAACCTGTTTTTCTAATAATTCTAACCGTCGATCTCGGTCGTTTAATATCTGAGAAAGATATTTGGGCAAATCGTTGACTCTCACTGAAATTTGTTTTTGTCCTCTACTATATTCTACCCTCTTTTCCAACACTTGAAAACTCTCGTCAATGTCGATAAGTGAATTTTTTAGGATAACTCGAACAGTATCACCAACTTCAAAATTATCATCTACACTAGGAGACAATTCAATTTTTGGAGAATACACACGATCAGCATTTTCTGCTGCGGTGAAATCATCAAGCACAGTCTGATCGTTCACAACTCTAAAATCTTTAAACTTTTCAAGCGTTCCGTAGCTAGTAACTAAACCTGCACTAATTTGAGTCGATGTTAAAGCGACTGATTTACCGTAAGAAGTTGTCACTATATCATCACCATCATCTTCTACTTCAAAACCTAAAATATTCGCACTAGAAACTTGATTGATATTGTACCTAAAAATAACAGTCTCACTTAAGTCTGTACCAATATCAGGCTTAACTACAAGCTCTCCGTCATTATTTATAATGAACTGATTACCGCTTGATTTACACATATCATCTAAAGCACTGTAAGCGTTTCCATACTTCCAAGTATTATCAATATCACCAATAGCTTCGGTCACATCTCCAACAGTGATACCTGTATCATCAACACCGTTCACGTAGTCAATCAAATCCTCAGCTTCATCAATAACCGTACCGTTCGCTGTGTAAGTAGCACCAAGAAGTCGTTTCTTTAAAATGTAAGCAACCTCACGACAACTGATTTTAATTGTATTAAGGTCTATGTCTCTTCGAGTTATTACTCCGAAAAACTTTTTAACACCGTCTTCATAAAGCTCGATTCGATTATAAAGTTGAGTGTTTGGGTTTGTTGTTTTCGGACGATCTGAACGCATTACAAAAGTACAATCACCAATCTGATTAACAGCACGACGATAAGAAAGTCGAGAAAAATCTGACTCTGCTAGAGTTGTCAGCGGACTCATATCTTTATCGTAAATTTTAATTATCTTCATAATTATATTTTAGTGCTTCTAAATTTGACCGTGAACAACGCTGTAGGCAATTCCAGTGTAATAAGTGGGTCTTCATCTGAAGTGTAGAACATTAAGTTTTCACCAGCTTTTAAGTGAATAAAACTAGAGTCGGTTGTGATGTCTCCGCTTAAATCTAATCCGTCTTGATCTACAACAGTACCCTCTTTCGAATTGATTTCAATATAATGAGTTGAGCCAGTAATAACCGTATCAATTTGAATAAACTCACCAGTTGTAAGATTTCTAACTTTCGGGTTTGTGATATCACCCTGATCTTCTCCATAAATTCTGATAATAGTTTCAGCGTCGGCTGAACCAATATTGTTTACAGTAAGCTCATTTATATTCACCGTTCCAATAGTCAACGGCAAAGTAATCGGAAACATAGCACCTGCACTCGTATATCCACGAACGCCAACGGTATTGATTAAAGACTGACTTACAATAAACGGATCGGCTGACTTCAACGAGAAATTAAAATCTAGTCGAAAATTTTGTTTCATACTTCGATTAAACTGAATCGGGTTCATCAACTTACCTGAAATTTGCCAGCTTTTATTTTCAATATCAGTCCACTTAACTAAAACACTACCGTCATTTCCTGACTGTGGCTGAGAACCAAAAGCCAACACTTTCATAAGTTGATTTTTAACAGTCTCGACATCAAGCTCTGAAGCTCCAACAATCACACCCTGAAAAGATGTGACTCTTCGACCATAAAATGAGAAGAAATCCCAAATACCGTGCTGACCCTCACGAGGCAATTCGCTATTCTTGATATCTACATCAAACTGCGGATATTGCTGTAAAGCAATAATCTGATTCGGGTTTGTAGTATGGTCATTTATGACGATACTCTCTCCGTTTTGATTTTCTAGTGTGTATTGTAATCCAATCATATATTTATATATTACAGTCTTCCGAGTTCCCAAGCGAGACTTTTGCTCATAGCGTTGTAGTCTGCTCCTCCCTCTACGACATTATTCATAGTAATCGGTGCGTTGACGATTCGACTATTATCAACATTTCCTCCTCTTCTTGAGCTTTCAAGTGAAGAAACCAAGCTACCCATTTTTGCAACCATATGAGCAGGAATAACATACTCTCCAGCGTGAACTTCACCACCTGAAGCACCAACCATACCTCCTGTATGAAATTGTTTCGGTGCTCCACCACCACGCAAAGAATTTAATCTCTCCTGCAAACTAATAGCTGACCTCAAAGCTGAAGCCATTTCTCCATACTTTGCGATAGCTGTTGCTGCGAAATTTTCAACAGACTTCTGTCGAGTTGAATCTTGAGACACTAAAAACTCAGTAAGCTCAGTCTCTAGTTTTCGTCGAGTGATAATATCTTCAACAATTTTCTCAATCTTTAAGAACTCTTGCTCTTCAAATCGAGTAAATTCGTCGAGATCAGCAATTCGTCGCTCCTCTCGTATTTGGTCTTCAAGTGTTTTAACTTCAAGCAAGCTGTCGATATCGTTTGTTTCGATACCTGCCTCTTCAAGCCTTGAACGGATAGACGCAAGTCTTTCGGCTTGTCGTTTTTCAAATCCCTCACGAGCGTCCAAAATTTCTTCTTGAGCGTCAATCTCTTTTTGAATTTCTTTTTTCCTATCAGCGTCATCTTCGTCTTTTTTCTGTTTCTTAAGCTCTTTGATTTTATTCTCAGCTTCGACAACAATTTCAGCGAGTCCTTGATTCGTTTCCTGTAACGCTTTTTGAAAGTCCTCTCGAAGAGAAGCACTCGCTTTTTGTGAAGCGTCTACCAAATCAAGCATTTTATTTTGCATTGTCTCAATCTCTTTAGCAGCTTCAGCTGTTTCTTCACCGAACGCAGAAGTTGCGTCTTTTTGAGCGTTCAAAGCCGTGATATCTGCTTCAGTGATAGATTGATATTTTTTCGGATCAAATGCTTCAGTAAATGCCTCACCCATACCAAGAAATGAATCCTTAACTTCTCCAGCACTTCCAACAAGTTCGTCAGTTGTTTCATACATCATCTCAGTCATACCTGTCGACATTGTTTCTAGAGTTGTAACGTCCTGACCAACTGCTTTACCAACTGTTGCTGAAACGTCCAAAAGTCCCTTTGTTACTGTTTGATAACCAAGCTTGATAGTATTTAAACCCACACCAAAAACACGAGCTACAGTCTCGATTGTGCGTGAAAATCCTATTAAAATTTGAGCTGCTTGATACAAAGCTTTCCCCCAAACATTTACTCTGTCAGCACCTCCTAAAAATTCTTTAGACAATCCCACAAGCTCACCGCTTACCGCTGAAATCGCTGGCATAAGAGCGAAACCTAAATCTTCCTTGAAACTATTGATTGCCTGTTGAGCCTTGATCTGAGTACCAAGAAAAGTACCAGCCATTGTTTCGTTCAAATTCGCATAAGTTGAATCCAACACCTCAGCCAAAGCTGTAACACGCTCTGTTTCAGTACCGTTTGAAATCATCTTTTTAGTCTCTTCATCTAGCACGAATCCAACCGCTGTAAGTGAAGCAAATTTACCTTGCAAAGCTTGAGCAAGACCGTTAGTCAAAGACTGAGCTTCCTCAGCAGAAGCGTTCGCACCTTTTTCAGCAACAACATAGTTTAGAATTGCCGGAGTCAATCTTTCGATACTGTCCGCTTGCAAGTCGAAAGTCGCAGCTTGAGCCTGTACCGCTGTAACAACCTCCCTACCCAATACTCCAATCCTTTCAAGTTCAGTCGCCTGATTCTTTAAAGATTGAATTTGCGAATCTGTAGCATTTTGAGATGTTCGAAGCACCTGAGCCAATTTAGTCTCTTGCTCCAATCTAGCCGTTGCTAACTGCAAACCTTGCTGAGCAAACTGGATAACCTTGTTCGCAACAAACGCAACAGCGAAACCTTTAACGACGCTCGTCAATTTACCAAAAATCCCCGCCGTTTTAGACGTAGATTCCTGTGTTTTATTCATTGAGTCTTTAAGCTTATTGATCTCCGCCTCTGACCTTTTTACAGCTTCCTGCAACTGAGTCATATCACCTGAGATTTTATATACAAGCTCTCCTACCGTTTGTTTTGCCATAGCTTTTTAGGTAACAAGATTATCCAACGCAGAAAAAAGTAAGCCAACCAAAAAAACATATATAATTTTATTTTTAATTTTTTCATAGATTATTTTTTCGATTTTACAGCTTTGAACAACTGCGTTCTAAGTTGATTCACGGTATCTTCGCCCTTACCGATACCACTCATTCTCTCATAAGTTCCTTTCTTTGCCTCCCCTCTATTTTCAAGTACATAGAAAGCACAGGTGTAGAAATCAAACATCTCATCTAAATATAGTTTTCTAACCTCTAACAAAGAGAATCCACTCATCACTAGAAAAGTAATTATTTTTCTAATCTCCTCAATCTCAGATTTTACGCTTTTTTTTTTGACTTACCGTTGTCGGTATTTTCCTGATAACGATATTTCTGATAAAAACCTAAAATTTCTAAAGCTTCTTCGTGCGTAACTAGAGATTTTAAAATCTCTCTCGTCATCTCAGGGTGAAAGTGCTGAAACAAAATCTCAAGCTGATCGAAAACAATCCTCCAAAAATTTTGCAACTGCTCCTCTCCTCTATCTGATACTTCCTCAGACTCAACCTTGTCTCTCAATACTTGTAGTTCTAAAAGTCTTTCAACTTCTTCGACTGTATACTCGTTTGGCAACTTGTATTCAAGTTCTTTTTTGGTCTTTGGGTCTGTTAGTTTCACGATGTTGTGGGGTCGTGTTTTGTATAAGTTGAGTGTGTTCATTGATGAAGTGTTACTAGTAATGTTCATTGCGTTGTCTTTAGGTTGTGTTTTATCAGTGACTATTGCCTATGCGGTGCGGGGGGTGTTCCCTATCCGCTAGGGGTGTCGATTTTCTTTCCTACAAATCTTTATCGTTCATTTTTTTTCGGGTGATATCCTCTCGGTGGGGTGGGGGAGTCAAAACGAGTATATTTATAGGGTTTTTGCTTTTTCATCTCTCTCACTGATTTTTTTCTAATTTTCTCGGTGGGGGAGTGGAAAAAGGGGAGTGACGCTTTTCGCCACTCCCCTTTTCTGATTAAGTCGTTTGTTGTTCGTCTACGATTTCAACAACGTCTCCTTGAAATTGGATAGGCAAGATTGCTACATCTTCCTCATCATCTCCTGCGAAGTCAATCGAGATCGGAGTGAAGTTTGTACCGTTTTCAATGTCGATTTTGAAAGTTTTTGAGTCTTCATCTGTATTGATAAGTCTCATACACTTCAAAGTTTTATTTCCACTATCTGCGAATGTAAGCTTTTTAGAAGCGTTCGGAGTGTAGTCATAAACAATCGTGATTGCCTGACTTAATGTTGTTACATCAGTTGAGTCGATAATGAAGATTCCCCATTTACCCTCAGCATTTTGTCCAACATAATAATCAGTTCCAGCTACAAGTGCACCGTCAGTACCTCCTGTTACAGAGTCAACTGTTGGCGATGTTCCGTTACCGTTTTGGTTTGCGATTTCAATAAACTTATTGAAAGCCCAAGCTCCTGAAGCGATAACCTGTGAAGCGTTGTTTACGATAGTTCCAGCTGTGTTGCTGATTGATAGAAGCCCACCGTCTAGAACCGCTAGGTTTGTCAGGTTGATTTCTGCTAGATCGAAAGCAACTTGTACTTTTTTACCGTTTACGAATTTTTTAAGGTCGTCCACGTTGTCGAATACAATAGCTTGATTTTCTACAAGCGATGTGAACACTGGATTTCGAAGTGCTCCGATGTCTACTAGAGCGTCAAAGTCATCTCCGATTAAAACACGAACTGACCCTTTTCGGATTGCTGGTGTTTTTTGAATTGTTGTCTGTGGCATATTTTTATAAATTAACTACTGATAATAAAACTATTGTCTTTCTCTCTCACTAGCCTCTCTACAAAATCTTTAGAAACTTCTATCGTTTCTCCCTCTCGTACAAACGTACCGTCGGGTAATCTTGTATTTATTTTTGCTGTGACTTTTCTCAGTTCACTCTTTTTCGTAAACTTCTCCTCCACTTGCTTTTCAACTTGTGGCTGAGCGGTTTCGATTTTTGTTTTTCTACGTCCACTCATAAAGATATTATACTAATACTTGATAAATAACTCAACAGGAAAAACATAGAGTTTTGCGTCGTCATCATATATCGCAGATCGACCTTGAAACTTGATATATTTGACACCCATTATTTCTCCTAACATACCCTCACTATAATCATTGAAAATCCTATCGATATCGTTTGCCAATCCTCTTGCGTCTTCAAACGTCGGTGCGATACAGCTAATCTGAAACAGAGAACTTCTCACCAACGGATAAGTCAAAGACTGACTGATTTCAGTATACGTCAAACACAGGTTCGGCGGTACTCCGTCAGGCACTCGAAGCGGGTATATCCTATACTTGTTACCGTCAACCAATTTGGCTGCAATAGTAGCGTCGTTTTTTATTTCTGCAAAAATTGCTTCTTCTAACATAAATTTATTTTAGTTTGAGATTACCGAATCTCTTAAGAACTGATAAACCTAAAGCGTCGACCGCAGCTGCACCTCTTCTCATCATAGCTCTAGGAGCGAATCGTGATGTTCCATATTCTACATAACCAGCATATTCAACACCATTAGCTACTTCATATTGTAAACCCTCTCCTCTAGCTGTCATCTTTGCTTGTAGATTTCCAGTGACAACCGGAGTTCGATTTTTGATTTCCGTTTCAGTAAGCAAAGACACATCTTTTAAGTCAGCACTAATAGCCTCATATACTGAAGCATTGATATCAACTTTTTTAAGAAATGTAGCAATAATTTTCATATTATTCGTAAGTTTTAAATCGTGCGAAAACTTCCCAGTGATGACCGGAACTGTCTTTATAAGCATTTAGCACCTCGAATGTTCTACCGTCTACAACTATTCGATTACCCTCGCTGATCGTTGTGTCTATTTTAAAATAAAACACATAATCCTGTAAGGTAACTTGATAAGCACCGCTAAGAACTTTTCCACCAGTCGCACGATTGTATCGACACGGAATACTTACATAAGTATCTGCCCACGATGAAGTAACAGAGCCAGTAGCATTTTGACTATCTGTCTTTACTTGAATCGTACACAACTTATTTAGTAATTTTTCGAAGCTCATAGTTTTAGCTTACTTTGATAACACCAGCACTAGCACCAATACCTCCACTCATACCTGTTTTGTCTTTAGACATCATAAATGGTGAAAGCAAATCATCGACCTTTAGAGTGTGAGCAAGTTTATCCAAATCTTGAAAATCTACACGATAGTCTCCAAGAGTTTCAGACTTCTTTTCTTTCACGTCTGCGTCTGCAACATTTTCTTTCAACACACCTCCAACAAGTTTTAAATGTGCGAGTTTAATGTTTGCTGGTGCTGTTTCGCTAAAGTACCATTTACCCTCAATCTCCACGTTCGCTTGTGCTGCTTCAAAAATGTACGGATCAGAATTACCAACTCGTGAGTTAGCATTTAAGCGAGTCTCAGGCTGTGCAATCTCAAGCCAGTGATACGCTTCGTCAACATTGTTTAATGGATAAGCGAACACGTCCTCGTCGATAACATATTCATAATTATCAATCGTAACTGAATCAACTTCGAATAAGTCACCAACATAAAGTTTTGTATCACCTGAACCATTAAATCTTCGAGTCGATGAAGTGTCGGGATCAGGAGCTTCAAAAACTCTATCTCCAAATCTAGGACTACCGCACACCTTTTCGATGTACTTTTGACAACCTGCAATAACCATATCTACGAATGAATCCATACCTGATGTGAAATTCACTCCCATATATTTTTTAACTTCGTCTTTAGTAATGTAAGCCATAATGTTTTAATTTTATCACCATTCTAATAAATACTCTACAAAGAAGTGTAGTCGTTTCTTCGACTAAAATTCTCATCGTTACAACTATAATCATCTCTCCTGATAAATGAATCTTCAGTATCTCCGAAATAATCATCTCGCTGAGAGTACCCAAGATTCGCAATTTCATACGCAAGTGATTTAGTAATTGAAACTGACGCAACAACTTCGTACTTGATTGATTTCGTTACGCTTGAACCACTCACGACTGAGTATTCAAGAGTTTTTTCAATAAGCACAGGGCGACCAGTTAGAACATACTGAATTTGCTTCTGTATTGCTGTAGGTGAGTCGGTAATGGTGTATTTGATAGATTTAGTTATCGCACCACTGAGAAGCACCATATAGGCAATTTGCTTCGTTACAGAGCTATCTGAAACGACTTCGTACCTCAAAGATTTATCAATATTTCGAGGCACTAGAACTGAATACTTCACAGATTTCTGAGAAACGTCGGGTTGCAATATTGAATATCTCAACGCTTTCGTAATTGCGTTTGGAGATTGAACAACTTGATACTCAAGACCTTTCTGCACCGGAGTTTTTGAAACTACGGCGTATCGTGAAGTTTTTTGAACTGCTGCGTCGGTAATAACTTCGTATCTCAATGACTGAGTTAGAGATTGAGAACTTTTAATAGTATATTTTGCTGATTTAGTTATTGCTGTTTCAATCGCAACAAAGTACGCAAGACTTTTAGTGATTGCGTTACCAATTACGAGAATCGCATATTTAACAGATTTCGTAATTTGATTTTGCTCGACAACTACATATTTTAAGCTCTTTGTGATTACTTCTTGCTGAACAATCTCATAAGACAAAGCTTTCGTAATTTGTTTTGGAGCGAGAACGGTGTACTTCGCTGATTTTGTAACAGCGTTTTCATCAACCAAATAATAAGACAGAGATTTTTGAATCTGATCTGAAACTACAATCGAATATTTTACTGATTTTGTAACAGCAACCGGAGCAATAACTTTATAAGCAACGGCTTTAGTAATATTTACTGCCTTTGAGACTTCATAAATAAGACCTTTTGTAACAGAGTCGCTTGCGATAACGCAATATTTTGCTGACTTCGTTACAGCGGTGCTCGTATCAATAGAATATCTTAAAGACTTTTGAACCAAGTAATCTTTTATGATTGCGTACCGTGATGATTTTTGAACGGCAGCTGGCTCAGTTGCAACTGTATATTTTAATCCTTTAGTAATTCCTACAGGACTTTGAACGGCATACCTCAAAGATTTTGTAACGGCATTTATATCTACAATTCTGTACTCAAGACTTTTCTGAGTTTCAACAGTAAAAATCCAACCACTACCAGCGGTTGAAACATTTTCATTATTTATACTATGCTTTCCTGCGTACCAAGTATCTGCGGGGGTTGCGATTGAGTGTTGAATATCTAAATAATCACAAGAAATTATACCTCCTCCTGATTTAGTAAGCGTGTGAGTTCCAGTGCTAAAGCTCGTGATCACAATTTCATTTCCTGATGTACCTACCGCTGTAAATTTATCAGTTGTTTGAGTCGTTCCGTCAGTAATTTGCAGAGTCTCACCAGCGTTGGCAATTTCAATTTCATCGTATGTGTTTGAATCAGCAAGACGAAGCGGAGTATTTACTCCTGCGTGAACCACTTTATAAAAAGTATTTCCAGCACCTTGAAACTCAGTATCTACTCCACTTGCACCAAGAAAATTGATTACAGAAGTTCCACAATTAAAAGTAAGTCCTGCTGCATTTTGAAAAGCCAAAGCTCTTTTATTTGGCGAAGCATTTGCGTTTCCGTAAAGATTCAAAACACTGTCTCTTAAGTAAATTGTTCTAGTACCTGCTGCGGTTGATTGAAAAGCTCCTGCTGTAATATCGTAACCGTCAGTATCGAAAATTGAGTAAGATACAACCACACCGAAAGCTCCGTCAGTTGTTCCAATTACACAATCACTCTCCAATTTTACATCAGAACTTGAAGCAATTTGCCAAGCGTGATTCACACCAGTTGCAGGCATATTAACTCTAGGGCAAACAACTCCCTGAAAGTTAAAAGAACCTGAGCTTGTGCTTCCTACTGTTCGAGTAATTCTGTAAAAAGAAACAATACCAGCTCCAGCTGTAAAGTTTCTAGTGTTATTGCTAGTACCTACACACTTCACGTGAGTCGTACCCATATTTATAGTTAAGTTTGTTTGTGTCGCTGTATTCCAAATACCAGTATCTCCACAAAGTTCAAGATCACCGCTTGTCATTGTAAATGAACGCACGTTTGAGTTAGAAGAAGCAAATCTACCAACTCTTACATTAAAACCATTAGTATCAAGAGAGCCAAAGTTTAAAGACAAAATACCACGAGTTGGATTCGCAACATCTCCAATATCTAAATCACTTCCAAGAGTAATATTATTTCCTCCGGTATTAAAGTTCACGTTATGAGCAACTCCGACACTAGGCAAGTTAAAATCTGCACACACACAGTTGTTTACATTGAAATCTCCCAAGTGTGCACCTGTTCGAGTGATTTTATAAATACTATAAGAAGTATTACAGTCAAAACCAATCGCCTGAGCAGTCGTACCAACTCCAGTCGTAATGAAATGAGCTGTTCCTGTATTGATTGTCAAGTTTGTCACGTTTGTAAGAGTCCACACGTTTAAAGCAAGACCCTTAAAATACATATTACTTGCACCAAGAGTAATAGACCTCACGTTCGTGTTGTTTGAACCAAACTGACCAACCTTAAAGTCATAACCAGCAGTATCAAAACTACCAGCTGTCAAAGTGAAAACTCTGTTTGTTGTACCTTGCTGACAGTCGAAAGCGTCGGCAAGCGTCCAGGAACCACTCGCTTTATTGACGGTAATTGCGTTGTCCATAACAATACCGTTCGACGTGATGACGGCTGCGGACGAGCTTTGAAAGGTTATTGCTCCGGTATGCGTCCACGTCATACCAGCTCCAAGAGTAAGATTTCCTGATATGTTTGTGATCGTTGCCGTACCTGTAAATGTTCCAGTAAATCCTGTGAAATCTAGGTTTCTACAAACACGTGAAGCTGCTGAAACTGTAACAGTTACCGCACCGCTATTAGCGTCGAAATAAACGTCGTCTGAAGTTGTAGGCACAGCAGCACCACCCGCACCTCCTGATGTGGTAGCCCATTTTGTACCAGCTGTACCGTCCCAGTTAGCTGAACCTCCGACCCAATAGCGATCTGCCATAAATTTTTAGATTAAATAAGCGGTAGATTTCGATCTGTTGTAACAACAATACGATCGTCAGGCAAAATGAAATGATAAACACTTAAATCCTCTGAGAGCTTATATCCAAAGCAATAAAATGTAATGTGAGTTTCATCTTCTGTGCCCAAATTCAAGTTTGCTCTTCGATAGTGATGAATAATTTTTTTCATCTCAGGAGACTTCCTGATTGAATATCTCAGTTTAGGATTATCGACTTTTATCATTTCGAATACATCGACATTATCCATATCAATTTCACCAATTTGGTGAAATCTTAATTTGCCTGTATCTAGCTCTTTACCGAACTGATATAACTCAGTTCCGTCCTTATAAACTACGTGCCAAACCCATTTTTCAATAGGCACTTCTTCTTCAACTCCATTTCGATTAAAGTACCATTTTATTTCATTATCCATATATTTAAGTTAAAAGACTCCTCCCAATTACGGAAAGAGTCCTTTAAATTGACCTTGAGAGTCGGGCTAATTCCGCATTGAGTTGCGAATAAATTTTTGATCTACTTTCGTTCTTCTCCTCGTTCGATTGCCTTAGCTGCAATCCTTGAGAATCGTCCGTTTGTAAGAGCGTCCTGATGTTGGATATCTGTCGGCTTGAAACCAGTCGTACATTTGTGACTCAGATACTTATCATCGTTAGCAAACTCTTTTTTACAAGTTCCGCATTTTGACATAAGCCTATTGTGCTATTCCGTGAACCACTGCGTCAGCGTGATCGCCGTCTACAGTGCTTTCAACTTGAACCTTGTAATAACGATATAACACTGGTGAGAATGTTACGGAATCCGTAGCACCCTCTCCAACTGTATCTCCAGCGTCGGCTATTACGAATGTAGAGCCGTCGATAGAAGCTAAAATTTGGTAATCTAGATCGTTTGCTCCGTCAGTATTTTCGATGACATAAGCTACTGAATCGCAACCAAGTGCGTCTATCAAACTACCAGTAACATCGACGAAAGCGTTTGTTGTGACTTGCTCATCACAGATAACAATTTCTGCGTCTTTCAAGATTCTAACCTGATCTGCTGACGGTTGTTTACTTACTCTTGTCATATTTATGCTGTTTCATCATACTGATAATTCATTGTTGAGGTCGATCCCGCAACATCACCTGCGTCAGTCTGAATTTGGTGAACCAAATAATCAGACGAACCTGTACCACTCAATGACCCGCTAAGTGAGCCTCCAATACCTAAGTTAGCCGAAGCTGGCTCAGATGTTGGCATTGTTTGAGTCGCTACTGAAGAGTTTGCGTCTGTAGGCGTTGCGAAAGTCGCAGCACCACCGTAAGAAGTTGTACGAGCATTAGTTAAATGCACAGCAGAACCTCCTAAAGCACCAGTTCTCCAAACTTTAAGATTGTCGATAAGTGAGCTTCCTCCCATATTCGTTACGTGAATTTTCTGCCATTTCTCGAATGTGTTATCACCCGGAACTACAGGATTCGCAACCGGATCAAGAGAGTCATCATCTACAGAACCCATATTTGAGTTTGTGATGTTGTGAGTCAAAGTTTCCCCTGCTGTGTTTGCTTCATCAATCTCAACTGTGGCTGCGAAACCGTCAATCAAGTATGTTTTTATTTTGTTTATCATACAGTTTGAGAATTAAGATTGATAATTAAGCTGCTGCTGCTGGAATCTTTGCAACATCTCCGTCTGCGTCCATATAATAGCCTTTCCAAGCTGTAGCTGAAACACAAACCAAGAATAATGTACTGTTCGCTGGAATAGCTGACTCGTAACCCGCACCTGTACCACCGTTTATTGCGATAGTAGCTGGAGCAGAAGACTGCAAGTCGAAACCTGTAGCTCCTACATCGATTGTAAGTTTTTTACCTACAACCGGAGCTGGCAAGATAACTTCGTGTCCTGCACCTCCTGAAGTTACAACCACGTGATCTGCGTCGGCACTGATAACCATATCTTCAGAACCACTAGTAGTAATTTCTTGAACTCTAGACGCTAGAGACGAACCGTAAAGTTCACCGTCTTCGTTCTCTGCTAAAACTACATTTCCTGAGCGGTCTTTAATATAGATTATATTACCGTCAGAGTCTTCTCTACCTTGAATTTTCAAAGTATTTCTTACTTGAAAATCCCTTTGTTTTGAGCTGTTCATAAATTTTCACAATTTATTAGTTGAATAATTTTTTTAGATTTCCTTAACAATTTCTGCAAGGATTTCTGCTGAGTCTCGGAAGTTTCCGTCTTTATCTGTAACGCTTACTTTAAGAGTTTCTGCAACCTCGTGAATAATTTTTTGTGGAATTGCTCCCTCAAACTTTCTCACATATTGAGGCTTAGAATTTTCTAGGCGTTCGATTTCGGCTTCAACTTTGTAAACTCCTCGTGGCAAGATTTCTTCGTCTGAGATATATGTATCAACATACACTACATAAAAGATACCTTTAAGTTTTACATCACCCTCTTTAACATCAGCTGAAGCTGTTCGCTTTACTACTGATTTAGGCTTTGTAGTCTTTACTGCTGTATTTTTTGCTTTGCTCATATATTTTTATTTACTTTAATTACTTTATAAACAGTAAAGGGAGACCTTTCACAGTCTCCCTTTACTTCAGGCTTATGTTGTAAGACCTGTCATCAAGAAGTGAGACTGACCGATACCCTCTACGGCTAGACCAAACTTTCCTTGAATTGTTTGAGCCATTTGTCGTGAGTTTACTGGTGGTTCGTCTACTAATCGAAGTTCATCGTTCACTTTCCAACCTTTTTGTAGTTTAGATGTGTCGATGATTGCAATTTTATCGTCAGGCATATCGATGTCTACGATAACTGGAATTGCTCCTACTCCGTCAGCTAGATAAACGTCCACAACACGTCCTACAGTTCTACCTGTAACATCTTGTGTAATTTGGTCTGCTGAAGTGAAACCGTTAAAGATTCGCTTGTTAGCAATCGACATAACGATAGCTTTAGGCTTACCTCCCTCTGCTCGGATAGCGTCGATAGATGTATTTAGAGATGATTCTGTAAATGCACCTGCGATGTTTGCTTTAAGTCCGTCAGATAGTCCCAACCAAGTTAGCAATCCACGAGTCATACCCGGTTTTGTCTTTGTTGGTGCTACGGCTACTCCGTGAATAGCTGTTCGAGCAAGCTTTTGCTTAACTCGTCGCATAGCTTCGTCACGCAGATCGTCTACAGTTCGTCCTGTCTTTCGCATTTGGTCTTCATCTTCCTTTGTAAGGTCGATTTTTTCCTCAATAAGCTGACAGTAGTTTGTGTAAACGTCTGTTGTTTCTGCAAGAGCTTCGATGTCAACTGTACCCTCGATGTTGGCGTTTCCAACAACTCGTACATTAACAGCTGAAGTTCCACAAGCTGTTGCTGGTGATTCTCCAGCTCCTCGTTCGAATACGTCGATTGTGTTTCCTGAACGGTCAAGTTCTTTAACAACAACGATTTCTCCAGTTTCTACAATCAACAGTACGTCTCCGTAAGTGATTTTTGCGATGTTTCCTGCTGAGATAGGTAGAGCAGTTGTATCAGAGTTGGTATCCCAGTCTGCTGCTGAACCTGAAGCTGTAACAGTAAACTCCGGCTTTGTGTAAGTTCTCTTAAGGATTTCGAACTCGTCTGTAGTAATAGGTCGTGATCGTTGTCCGAACAGTTCCCATACTTTACCAAACTCGTCTGCGTCCTCAGGAGTCAAACGCTTGTCGATAGCAAGAATCTCAGGGTCTAAGATACTGTTTGCGTCGTCAAGTGTATAGTGTAATCCTACTAACATAGTAATAAATTTTTAATGATAATGTTTAAGCTTTTCGCTTTCGTATTTGATTTAGAAGCTTTGAAACTTCTGTCAATCGTGCTTTTTCCGAAGAAGTAAGCAAGTGTGTCTCCTTTCGCATTAGTTCAGAGAACTCCTTTTGCAATTTGCCCTCTTCATCTAACGGCGGTGTATCTTCGTTTGGTGGAACGTCACCTCCCTTGTTAGGGACTAGGAGTGAAACTCCTAGAAACTTTGCGTTTTTACGAATGTAATCAATTTGATTCTTCGCACTATCTTCCGGTACAAGTCCTTTCTTATCCTCAGGAATCTGATTCAACATCTCGTCTCGAATCTCATTAACGGTACTTTTGTATTTCCCTAGAACGGCAACTGTTTCATCAAGCTCTTTCTTGTAAGTCTTAGCTTTTTCAGTTTGCTCTTCAGCAAGTTTTTGAAACTCACCATTTTTCTTAAGAGCTTCCTGTCGTTCTTCTTCTGCGATTCGTTCACGTTCTGCTTTCTCATCTTCCAAGTCTTTCTTCTCTTTTAAGAGTCGAGCAACTTCAGGGTCAGTTTTCGCTAGTTCTTCAAGTGTTTTATTACTTGGTGGAACTGGTGGGACTTCTTCCTCGTAAGGAACTGGATTACCTGCGTCGTCCAATAATGCTTTAGTTGAATCCGCTGGATCAACTTTGAATTTTTTTCCGTCGATTACAATATATTTCATAAATTTTTTTGATTTTTAATTACCGTTAAGGTCTTGGAATCTAACCAAGATTGTAGGGATTCCACTTGCGTGCCGAGACTACCCTCGGAAACCTATAAAAAAATTATACAACCAACTAAATATCTTCGCAACAAAGTTGTGTATAACTTCTATCTTCCACTCCCTCTTTCAAACTCGAAACCTAACTCTTCTTCATTGTCATCAGTTGGGTCACTCACTAAATCTTCTCCACCTTGTAAATCCGGTCTCGGTAAAAAGGTGTGACGACAGTGCGGGTGATACGGCGGTTGCACATCAAGCTTCGGATATTTATCTGCATTACCACTGATACTGTAAATCTTTCCCTCGTAAGGTTTGCAAATCGGACACGAACCTGTGTGCGTACTAATTTGAATAATATCTAAATTGAAATCTAAATACCGATTGATTGAACCCTCGTTTGCTGACTTCATCACGTGTGTTCTCACTAGCATTTCTGCGTATTGTTTTAGACTCCAAGAACGACCACCACGATCAACCAAAACACTAAAGCCTTGATTACCTAAAACTTCTCGAACTTCTTTCGATATATTTGCCATTGACCTACCTGTCAACTGACCTGCAATAGCTTGAGCACGAATCTGTCGTTTGATTGCGTCGTTCAACTGGTGTTCTACACCTTTCACGAGTCCATTCATACCGTTAGCAAAATCTAAATATGTATCTGACACTAAAGCATTGACTGCTTCTTTATGAACTGACAATAAATCAATCTGCCGAATTTTATCTGCTGTAAATTCTTCAAGCAAAACACCTGAATCACCTCCAACGGAAACACTTAGCTTTTTGATATCCAAATAAGCAAGGTTTGCACCTGCTGCGTATGAATCAGCTACGGCTGTAACAATCCAATCTTTAATCTGCTGATCTGAACCTTTAATAATTCTCTTGATAGCTGTAAGTGTTGAATTTTTTGATTGTAAATTTAACTGTTTGCTGATTGCTTTAAGAACTTCTGCTCGTACATCATCTTCAAGTTTTACTACGATAGAAACAAGCTCATCAAGGCGAGACTCCTCGATAATCTTTTGCATAACGGCTCTTTTGTTTGCGTCGAGTTTTATAGCCATAAGTTTAGAAGTTTAATCAGCCATTTACATACTCCTACAGTCAACATAAGGCTTGTGACGGTGATTAAAATGTACGCAAGTAGATATTTATATGCTTCTGCAAAAAACTTCCAATCAACGAGTTTTAGATTCTCTTCTAAAAGTTTTGCGTTTGATTCAACCGACGGCGGTACGGGTTCTCTGTGCACTTTGTTTGTCTCAGGGAATTTCATATAAAAATAATTTATTGATAAATAAACACGCTTAAATTATATCATCAAAACAAGAAGCTCCATATTTCAGGAGCTTCAACTCAGAGGTGTTAGCACTGAGCAACAGACTTGGACTGTTTTTAGAGATGAATCACCTCCTTTTCTTTCTGCGTACTACCCACGCAGGTTGATGTTTTGCCTAATTCGGTAGCGAACCTATGTCGGCACTTTGCTTTCGCAAAAGTTTTAAATGAAGCCCTCTTCAAACTCTTCTTGAAACTTCGGTTTCCGAAAAGCTCTCGGCTGTTCTTCATCTTCCACAATCACTTTATCGGTGACTGCTTCCCATTGCGGAATCTGAGGCTGTTCACCCCAAAATTCGGGTTGATAATAAATTTCTTCTTCGATTGAATCCATAAGACAAAGACCTCCTTTCGTAACTATTATACACCCACAAAAGAAAAATCACACAAGTTTAATTGTGTGATTTAGGCTACTACTGACAGCTGTCGCAAGTATGCTTTTCTTGCGGATCAACTACTTCAGCCGCTTCTTTAGTTTCCACAACCGGCGTTTCTTCTGCAACCTCGTTGGTTGCGATTTCATTATCTGACATAAACTTTTTTGATTAACTGATAACTCGTCCATTTTAGCATTTTAACTACAATACAGGAACGTCGTTCGGATTAACTGCACCAGACTCAACTTCTTCGTTTTTAATCTGTTGCATTTCCCAATCAAGGTCTTCTTCAGAATAGTTCTCAAGTCGTTTAATAGCTGAGCGTCGTGAACTGATACCGTTTCGTACTTTAACTTCTTCAACTTGTGCGTCTTCAAGATTGTCGTTTGGCAATACATCAGAAAACTCTAATTCAACAACTCCGTTCATTTCTTTACCAAGCATTTTGAATCCAATCTCGATAATCTTCTCAACACCTTTCTTCATCTTCATTCGCTTTCGGTCTGTCTTTCGTAGAGCTGAGAACATTTTGATTTTCATACCTCCAACTGTCTCAGGTTGAGCACTAGAATCAGTCAACTGCCACATCGGAACATCAGTGATGTAACTAATCATTTTTAACTGTGAAGTGATGTGATTTTCAGTTGCTTCAATAAGTGGGTTTTCGTTTGTAATGTATCGAGTCTCAGGTTCATTTTTATCGGCTCGCATAATGTACTCAAAGTATTTAAGAGAACCATTATCGCCTTTCATATCTTCTCGTTCAGGTAGCTCAATCTTTGCGTCTAGATTCTTTAACAACTGAGTAGCTACGTGAGTTCGTCGTTCATTGATTTCAGCCAACTGTGGCATAATGTCAGCGTAATCAGACTTACCAAATCCCCATTTAGTAGTTTTACCGTTATCAATTTGAACAACTGGAATCTCATCAATATCAAGGATTTCACTAGCTTCTTTATCAAAGTAAGCTTTAAGAGCTTCTTCGCCTAAATCATCAACAGCCATACCGTCAACATCTGTACTCCAAACTTGTCGAGTGATCGTAACCTTACCATTTAATTCTTCATAAGTTTGAGTGTACAAAAGAAGTGGTGCAACAGTCTCGTCCATTAAGCCTGCTAGATTTTTTGTATCACGAAAATATGTAGCAAAAATAACTGAGCCGTCTGCTTGCGGAAAATACTGATCACAATCCACATCTTGAATATAGAACTTATTATCTTCAACATAACCAAGAAGCACCTCATAACCAAAAGTAGACTGATCTACAGCCCAATCGTGAATACTCTCAACAATATCGTTATCTTCAACAATCTGATTAAAAATTTCTATTTGAGAATCATCGTCAACATAGTCTAGCGTCATACGATCTGCGTCTCCTTGAACAAAGTCACCATAAAAGTCTGAGACTTTCGCAGGGATTGCGTGACCAAGATAAACAAGGTCTTCAATATTTTTATATTGCTTTCGAATAATCTGATGTAAAAGCAAAACTTCTTGCTGTCGGTTGTCGTACAACTTATCGTATTTATCGAGCGTCTTCATTCGCTCTTTCTCTGTAGCGTTAGGAAATGAGTTTTTTATAATTGGCATATACGCATTGTATTACTTATTGATAATTTTGGAAACTGCTTCTTGAGAATCAGCTGCGACTTCAAACATTCTCTGTCGTTCTTCTTCCTCAAACTGTTCATTTAACTTTCTCAAATCCTTTCGCATTTTTGGAGCTGTAGCAACAATCTGCTTTTTGAACTTTGACAACTTTGTAACTCGGCAAGGCATACACATACGCTTCCCATTATGTAAAAAGTAAACACCTCCAATCTCATCATTTTTAACAATCATTCTCGGACAATAATGACATTTTTTTACTTCACCGAAATCTTTTTTACCTGCTGTTTTTGACTTTCTCATATTCGTTAAATAATTTCATTAAATTGTCGATTAAATCGTTCGTCGGTTTTGCTACCTTAAGCTCTCCTAGATAAACACCAACAGAGCACCCAACAATCTCAGATATCTGCACAGCAACTAATTCTTTAGAGCGTGATTGAACTGTGAATCTTTCAAACTCTTCACGAATCTTTGGCAAATATTCGATTGCGAACATATGAGTTATTTTTTCTCTCAACATTTTTTCGACTAACTCGTGTTGACTCATATCTAAAATTATACTACAGCTGGTCTCCCTTACCAACACCTGAACTACCAATTTTTCTACCAAACACTCCTAGAATCAAATACACCAAAGCGTCAACTAAGTCGTCGTGATCTTCTACACCGAATCCAAGCATTTCATCGAACAACGCCTGAAGTTGCTCATTCAATTCTACTGGAAATTTAACCTGACCGGACTTGATGAACACCGCAGCTGTTTCAAATCGAGCACGCTTGTCACTAATAGGACGAACACCGATAGCATTGATACCTTTTCGAGTCATTTCTTTAATCGCAGCTTTTTGATATCCAACATCTTCAACATAGATTTTAGCTCCAAGCGGTAAAGTCGCTTGCATAAGTTTTGCTTCTTTAATTGTTTGATGTAAGTCAATCTTTTTATGACAAATATTCGGCAAGATATAAAGGATATCTCTACCCTCTTCTTTCACGAGAATACCTCCAATTATCGCTGTAAAGTCGGCTGCTGCTTTCTCTGAGATAGCAAGGTCGTTTCCTGCTGCGGCTCGTAATGCACGACTGTAAATGAAGTCTGCCATATCAAGATAGCTGTACTTGTGAATATCTGACTCTGATACGATCTGACCGTCTTCGGGAATAATCTTCAACAAATACTCTCTCAACCAAATAGATAAAGAGTCGATACGAGCTTTTTGTTTTTCAATCGCTTCGTTAGTAGGGTACTTTGCTTTCCAAGAAACCTCTCCTGTTCGTTTGTTATAAAAAGCGAACTGCAAAGTTTTCATGATCTTGTGCTTCTTCAATCGACTCATAAGAGCGTCTGAGTGCAACAAGTTACCAATAATAATAAGTTTAGCTTTTGTTTCTTCAATCGCAGGAATAACCTCAGACTTAAGCCAACGCTCAGTCTTATCACGATTTTCTTTTTTTCTGACCCATTCTAGGTCTTCAAGGTCGTCTCCGATAACTAAAGACGGTCGCCATTGACGATAACGCAATCCTCGAATCTTTTGCCCTCGTGATCTACCTAGCAAATAAACACCGTTTGAAAGCTCAAGCTCTCCACGAGTCCATTTCAAAGTTGATCTACCTTTCGGCTTCACTAATGGAAAATCTACTTTCAACAAAGTGTTTTCTTCAAACTCTGTCTTAATGTTATCAATCGAGATATCTCGTTGCGTTCCAGTGTCGTTTATAAGAATAATAAAATGGTGCTCTTCTCTGATTGCTTGCCAAATCGGATAAGCCATAGAAGCGTGCGTGCTTTTAGCACTACCTCGAAAACCAATAATAGCTACCATTTCTTCTTCAGTGTCCTGCAATATGTTTATAAGCTTTTTATGAAAACCTGCTGGCTTTAAATAAAAATAGTGGGGAAAATACACAAGACAAAAAAACTCGTATGACTTTTTTGCTAAAAATCTACGCTCATCTCTGTTTTTTATATTGATACCCCAACGAACCCAACAATATCTTTCAAACCCTGTAGCAAATTCGCCCGGAACAAAATTATTCTCAGGCTTAGGAATCGTTGACTTCAGTTTTGGATTCTTCTTTTCAAGTATTTTGCTCATATCATTTAATCTTTCTCAATCTCGTAATCTGAGTCTTCCCAATCTTCATCGTCTACTGAATCCCACGCTTGCATAGCTCCCATAATTTCAGCTTCTCTCTCAGGCGGTAAATTGTTTGGAGTGAAATCAAAATTTGCGTTGAATTTTCTATCACCAAACTCTGCGGGTAAGCTTCTAGGTAAAAACCACTGTGAAGTTTCTAATGCTCTGTCTGTCGGTATATTGTCTTTATCTTTCTCCTGCATTACTTGAGCAATAGTTGCTCTAGCCACCAAATTAAGCTTTGTTTTCAATAAGTGTTTTTTATTGCGAAACTCAGGATTTTTTCTCTCGTACCTATATAGTGAATCTAGCGAAATATCTGCTTGCATACACGCTTCTTCGTCTGTTGCACCTACTGAAAATGCACCCTCTAGCTTCGCAAGTGTTACTTCAACATTTTTACCATTAAATAAAGGTCTTCCGTCATCAGGATCGGGTTTATTTTCTGTTCTTAATGCAATAGCTTTCTCTACTCTTTCAGCAATACTTTTTACAATTCTTTCACCTCCTGCAACCATACCTTTACCTTTCGGTTGCTTGATTACTTTTGCTTCTTTCTGAATAGGTTTTTTAACTTTAATAGTTTTAGCTTCTGTACTTGAGATACGTCTTCCAACAACCCGCTTAGCTACGGTCACAATAGGTGGAGTATTTTTTTGTGATTTTGCTGTTGACATACGTCACTTGCGTTCGCTCTGTTAGGCGTACCTATGTGAGCTGAGTCGTATTGTAAAACGACCTCGTTTTTTTCTAATAAAATTATTTTTTAGGTGTGTAAGGAGCTTCAACTCTAATACTGATTGCGTTCCTATAACCTAATTTAGCTGCCAGTAATACTACGATTTTTTTAACGGTGTCTACTGTTGCACCTCCTGACCCAATAGCCATAGATACATCTTTCACAGCCGTTTTAATGTGAATCTTAAGGCAATCGCCTCGTTCATCACTTACCTCAGATAAAGTAACTTCTACTTCATCGGGACAGGTAACAATCGCTTTTACTACAGTGGAAACTAATTTTTGAATTTCTGTTAAATGTTCCATACTGATATTTTACATCAGTCAAGTAAAAAACACTAACTAGTTTTTCTTCTTTTCGCTTCCTTTCTTCTCTTTACCTGCTTTTGCTTCGATAGGTGTATTTTTGTGATACATCTCAACAATCTCTAGCATACGCACCAAAATCGCAGACATATTTATAATATTGTCTCTCTTTGCAATTTCTCTAGCTTGTTCTGCGAACTGATCGAAGTCAGCTTTGTCTGCAATATACACAGTCGCTTCCTCTTCAACCATTCCTAGAATTTGCTCAAGGTATTCGTTTTGCTTAGGCAAGAACAAAATATTTATAAGCTCGTAATCAAGCTCAACTTTAATATCATCAATTTGAACACCTTTATTATCTATTTGAATTTCAAACTCAGTGATACCTGAAGCAATTTTAAAGTTCAGATCGTTAATCTCGTTATACAATACTCCCAAAACTTCCTTGTCGTCGTAACCGCTTAAAGAGTTGTGAGATAGCTGTTTTGACACAATCTCGTCACGTGTAAGCTTTCGTTCATACACTAGAGCGTAAATATTTAGCACTCCTGCTTTTCTAGCAGCTCGTGTTCGGTGGTGTCCTGAAATTAAATGAAACTCCTCGTTTCCTGCCTCGTTTGTATCAAGATAACAAAGTGGCAAAGACTCAAGCGTTCCGTCCTTTTTAATGTTCTCAGTCAATCGGTCAAACTTTTCATTACTCATCACACGAGCGTTTATATTTTGCTCACGGATCAACTCTACTGGAATAAGCCAAAGTGCAAGTTGTTTAGACTCGTCTAGTGTCATCATTCGCTCCGGTTTTCGTTCTTCTGTAGTTCTCATAATAATTTTAATTTAATCTCTAATAAGGTATATAAACACTCCCCAAACAACAGTCCAAAGTACAAGCACTCCAATCCCTACAGCAACACCTTGAAAAAATCCGAAATCATTTATTGCGTCTCTGAATAAATCGAACAGAACATAACCGACATAAATCATTAACAGACTCCAACCTATTATTTTTCGTGTTTTTGTTTTCATCTTACTCGTTATCGTTATCAACGGCTTCTGATAATTGTTTCTCTTCGTTCAAATAATCACTTACACACTGACGGAAATCTCTAGGGTGAAAATCAGTGTCGTACATAATTTTATATACACCGTCTTTCATCTTTTCTCGTTTCTCAACGGTTAAAAGACCATTATTTAGCTTCACTTTTCTATACTTTGACAAACAAGTCGTTCGTAATCCTTTCAGATTGTAAACTCGATTCACTTTACTTACATCTTTGCGAAGCACCGTACCCATTTCCTCGCAAGTAATCAACATCATCATAAGGCGGTTTATTCTAGGGTGCTTATTGCTAGGAGCATTGAAACCGTAGTTTTCAAATACTCTCGTACTTCTCAATCTAAATAGCTCTGAAGTATGGAATCCAACCGTTGCGAAAACTTTTCCGTCCAAAAGAATTAAATAATAGTGTTCGGCTTTCGTGTTGCCTAGCTTGTGTGCCCATAAATCACGGTAATATAAAGCAACTTCAGACGGTACACTTCTAAATTCAACCTTTGTGTCAGGTGTAAGTTCATCTTCAAGTCCCCACATAGGAACATTTCTGTACTTCTTCAGCTCGTGTTCAGACTTATAAGTAAGCACTCCTTTGTGTTTGAAACTGTCCAACAATTCGGGTTTTGTAAATAACCAAAAATCATATCTGTCTACAAAATACTCTCGACCATAAACAACCTCTCTCGGATCATATCCGTCAACTTCTTTATACTTGTACCAAAAAGTCGGGTGAGCTTTCTTTTTACTGTTTTCATAAAGCTCTTTATATTCTTTTCCTAGATCGAACTCATCAACTCGTGGCTCAAATTTAATAACTTTAGAAAAGTTAAACATTTTTTCATACCCTCCTCTAAATGCTGGCGGGTTCACAATTAAAACAGTGTCTTCAGACCACTCTTCCTCAAGCTCATCACGCAAATCTCTGAATCTGAAAGTAATACCCTCGTAATAAGTAGCACCTTTCTCAAGTTGCTTTTTAAATCCTGCGATATGTTTCTCTTTCTTTTCTACAAGCTCATCGTAAACAACTCGTTCATACATCAAATCTGTTCGAAGCTGTTGAGTTTTCATCAGCCATAAAAGAAAAGCACCTCTGTCGAGATCAGTCGTCAAAGATTCATACTCTTCTTTATAAGGTTCAAGTACTTCGAACTCATATTTTTTAAGCTCTGTAAAAGGAATCTTTCCATAAACAAAACCAAGTACCAAAGAGAAAAGAGAAATCTCTGACGCTGTGATGTTTTCAGGCTTGTATCCTGCTTCGATTGCACACTTCGCTAAAGTAAATTGACCACAACAAGGGATTACAATTTTCGGGTGAGTCTCTTTTAAGTGACTCAAAGCTGCGACTAGGAACTTTCTCTGTTCACTCGGCGTATTTCCCAAAAATATTTTCTCAAGTTGCTGTGCCATATATTTCTTAATCTCAAATTATTATAATGCTGCGGGAACAGGATTCGAACCGTGTGTCTTTAGTTTCAGAAACTAATGTCCTACCACTAGACGATCCCGCAATTTCACTTACCGCTGTCTGATCAAGAAACGGTAAGCTAGATTATTTCTAATCTTTATACTGAGGTGACTCAAAAAGAGTCGCCTCTTGTATGGTATTTATTGTATCACCTCCTTTTTTTGGAGTCCACAAGATATGCACCATTTCTGCACCTAAATCTTCAACCACTGGCTGAATAGTTTGAGAACGGTGACAATCTTCAGGTTTTGCTTCACTACACATAACGCATAGTTTTCTCTCATCACTAGAAGCTTCAATCATTTTTTGAATTGTCTCAACGAAATTTACATTTCCTTGCAATCCTCCAAGATTTCTACCTCTCCAGTGATACTGTATTCCGCTCGCTGGTATATAGATTTCTAATTGAGCACGGTTAAATTGTGGATTGTATTTTGAACTCGGATAAGTCCGAACATCAACTAAATCTGTAATACCGTTTTCTTTAAGAATCGCAACCAACTCTTCAGATTTTTTGTTTGAGTGACCAATAGAATAGATTGTTTTCATACTCATATTTTATCACTTTTAACATTATTTTGCACAGTATTTTTGAGTAAATTCTCAACTTCTTCGTTTTCTTTTTCGTTGTCCAAGTGTTGCAACTCTTCTAACTTTATACAATTTTCACACATCTAATTATTTTCTCGTTAAAGCGTCGGCACGAGCATTTTTGTGTCTTCGTACCCACACTGCTTGAAAGTCTATACCCTCAAGTTCTGATAAAACTTTATTAAGCATTTCTTGTAAGTGTGGGATTCCTCTGTGCGGATTCCATACAACTTTTGCTTTACTCCAACCCCAACGCTTCGCCACGTGTTCAATCACAATACGACTGTCACCGTAAATCATCAGTTGATAATTTGACGGATCAGCACACTCTTTTTTGAATCGTTTGATTGCTTTAAGCAACGCAAGATATTCAGCAATATTGTTGGTAACTTTCGGATCAGTCACCTTTCCGTGACCCTCGTATTCTTTTTTGTCGAACCGAATTACATACCCAAAAGTTCCTGTTGCTGTATCTTTTCCATTACCTGAACAACCACCGTCAAACTCAATCTCTGCAATTTTCATAGAGATTAAATTTTTATAGATTCTTCCAATTCTCTAGCTTCTTTTTCGTATTGCAACACAGTATCAGCTAACTCTTCATTACTTTCGAAGCTTCCTGCAACGTCCCAATCTAGGATTACTGCTTTATGAAGCTTGTCGCTGTAATAAGTACACATAATGTAATAGTCTCCAAAGCTTCTTACAGATTCAATCGAGATCGACAAATCTAATTCATCAATAACTTCACTAAGAAACTGAGCACTTTCGAAAAAGTCATCTAAATCTACATCGTGTTTTTCCAACGCTTCTACAATTTTTGTTTTGTCCATAAATTTATATAATTTTAATTAAGTAATGTTGCATATTTATCTCATCTAGATTCAATGCTTCCTCAAATCCTTTCAAGGAGTAAATCGTTCCTGATTCCATAGCTAGAGACATAAATTCTTTATCAGTTATCACATCTATATTCACTTCGTACTTATAGATATCAACTAAATAAACTATTTTTTCTTTAATCATAAATTTATGCGATTACAATTCTACTAATACCGTCTTTTAATTGTGCTGATTGCATATCTGCAATACTCTGGCTAGTTGCTGGAGCGGTAGGGAACAATAAAGTTTCAGTTTTATTGTCGTCTGCTACGTGCATAATTCGATCATATCGAACGAAGAAAGGGTTTATTTGATTCTCAGCCACAAACTCTTGCATAGGAGCAATTTCAAGCCCAGCAAGGTTATATAAACCGTTAGTTCGAAGAACTGTTTGAGTGAACGCTCCGTCTCGGTTTTTAATGTCCATAGCATTTTTGATAGGCAAATCGTGCCCCTCAAAAACCATAACTTCACCATTGCTACAATTCCACGCAACCTCCTTTCTTTTTCCTTTCAGTTTGAAAATAGGTTTACTAAAATCACCACCCCAACTTCTGCCGACTGTCACAATTTCTGCGAACACTGTAGCTCCCCACGAATCACTAATCCAAATAATCGTGTACTTATTTCCTTTTTCGTACATTTTTAATGGTAGTGCTGGCAAGGTACGCAACACAGCGTCATCATCGAAACCAATACTTTCACCGTCTTCGTCCACGTGAGAATATTCAACAACATCTCCACGCAAGTCTTCGAAGTAAAACGGATTACTTTTTAATCCAATCAATCGACCCTCGTCATTGATGTACACAAGCTCACCGTGCTGAGTTCGATAACCGTCAATATTTCCACCTACCAATTTCTGCAATTCTTCAAAGCCGATCGGTTTCTCAGTTTTAATAAACTCAGCTGTACCGTCAGTTTTATAATAAGCGTATTTCATACTAGAATCCTTGTGCCTCTGTTGGCTTAGCTTCTGATAATCGCTTGATTGCTTCAGCTTTTAGAGCTTTAACAGTTTCACTGTCTTTACCCTCAATAACTGAATATTTTGCGATTGAGTGAATCAACCGCTGATTTTCCATAGTAGAAATTACTACGCTTTCTCCTTTGTCGTTCAAAAATGTGTCCATAAATTTTTCTTTAATTTTAATCAATATTTTCTGCCCAAAATTCAAAAGGGTCGAAGTCGCTAGGTATAGAACCAAACGGCAATTTCAACGATTTATAAATTTTTTTAATTTCATCGTCAAAAGCTTTTTTACTTTTTTCTAACTTTTTACGATCTACTTTCACACCATTACATTCTGCGTACCAAAATATGCCGAAATCTTCAAACCACGCTTCTGACTGGTCTTCAAAATAACTCATACTTAGTTTCCGTCATCGTGTGCTCCCGGATTTTTAATGATGTCTATCACGTATTCCATACCTCGAATCATCGCTGTTTTTTGAGCTTCAGTCATACCCTCAGGCATATCACTAACATCGATACTTTTTTCGTATTCAATTTTTTTCTCAATAAGAGCGACTAACTCTTCTTCAGAATAAGCACCGTCAAGCCACTCACTAACCGCTTTAAGCGATTCGTACACGTGTCCTGCTGGTCTATCGTTTTCTTCGTAATGTTTCTCTTCATCACCAAAGTCATAATTAACTAAAACATCAATATGACTTCTAATTCTGTTGTTTACCATTTTCTTTTGGTCGGCAATTTTTGCAAAGTCCTTTTTTAAGCTTTCGAGATTTTCGACAGCTTTGACATTGAGCCATATTATTTGCCTTTATTTTTAGATTTTCCAGTAAGTTTTTCGACTGTTTTTTCCAACACTTCTGCTGTTTCTTTTTTGGCGATTGTTGCGTCACTAATATTTTGAGAATAGTAGTAGTCAGCTTCATCGTTCACAATAGCTCCGTAACACTGTTGTGCTGCGAACTTCAAAATGTCACACACTATTTTGTGTGCCACATCTGAACCGTATTGAGTTTTACAAAATGCACGAGCTATAAGAATTTCATTACCAATAACATCAATATCTACACTGTGAGTTTTCATTCTCTCAGCGTGACCAACGAGTGCTTGGTTTTTATCTCTTGCTTCTCTGTACAAAATTGAATAATCTTTTTGCCAATCTTCCATTTTTTCAGTTTTGACAAAATCAAAAGTAAGCGTTTCGCAACCTTTGATATCGACTAAAAGCTGATATTTACTGAATCTTCGGATCATCATAGAGATTCCTAATTTTTTAAGAACTAACTCCTTGACTTGCTCCGCAAATTTCTCTGTTCGATCTAGAGTTTTTTCAATGTGTTTTTCACGTTGTAAAAACTCATAACTTATGCTCACACCCATAATATTTAATTATAATTATTTGAATAATTTTTTTTGAGATGAGTAGTTGCCTGAAAACAAAATGTCCGGCTACATATATTGCTATATGATGAGTCCGAAATCGTATCAACCAAAGTGTTGATTTTTTGCTCAGTGACTTTGGCTATTGCATATTCGGACAAATTCTGTAAATGAGTTCGAAACTTTTTCAAGTAAAATACATTTCTGTATTGTCTCGCATAGAATTTGCTTTACTGCGGTTTTAACAGTATCTTCAATTTTGTTTTACAGGAAACTACTCACCTCTTTATTTTGATGTCTTTCAGGCTCAGCAAGAAAGTTTTGTCAAAATCTCTTTATTTAATTCTCAATGAGCTTTATAAGAAAGTTTTTTGTTTTCTTATACATTAAATATAGCAGACTGTTGCAAATGGTGCAAATGGTTTTTTAATATCTTCTGTGGAAAAGTCCTTATTTTATAACACATTTATAATAAAGGGTTTTTTATCTCTTCAAAAGTAAATTGACCATTTTCATAACCCCACAATTCTGACGGTATAAAAATTTTGTGTTCTAAAAACCAGTTTTTTATTTTTCTACGTCGTGCTGAAACATTCGATTTAGAAGTCCATTGAATAAAACGAATCTCATTAACTGCGTTTGTTTTTGCTGCAATCACGTCGAAAATACCAAAGATATCAGAACTTTGATACATAGCCTTAGCTCCACACCAACACACATAACCTTGCTCGGCTAGTATTTGTTTCCCTTTCTTTTTGATGATATTTTCTTGAGCCATAAATCTAACTTTATTACAATCGGCAACAGTATCGGTTCAACTGCTGACCAAAAAGATTTTTTCAGATCAGATCTAGCTTTTTCAAAATCTTCCATATATTTTAATCACGGTTATACCATTCAAATATAAACAATATTTGAACATTTCTAATTTTTTTATTGTAATCCCACTCAATGTAAAACAAATTGTATCGAGTTTTAATTGAAAAAAACGATATCCAAGATTGAGCGTGTTTATTTATTTCTATCTCTAAAAGACTAAATTCCATACATTTATTTTTGTTTATTATAATCTTCCTGACTATGACTAACTGTAATTTCACCAGCAACAAATTTTATTTTTGAGCCTGACTTTATGTATCTTACTGAACCTGTTTCAATATCTACCACCTGAATAGCGTGAGGGTGAGCTGTCCCTGCTTTTTTATTTGCTTCATACATACAAGCGTCTGTAAGTATAAAAGTTTTTTCTCTATCATCATCTTTAGACATAAAACTTATTATAAACCCTAATAAATTCTCTATCAATCGGCTTAAGTTCATAACCCATTAAAGTTAAAGCTGATAAAGTTTTTCGCAACAACATTCCTACATTTCTACCTAGCCACGCTTCGTTACCTATGTGACAACCAAAATTGTGAATAGGGCAACTGTTTAATATCGAAGAGTTGTGATCACCTGCAACATATCCTGTGACACTTGAGCTGATAATATGATGTAAAGCGTCCCACTTGTTTTTTCCGCAACGCATACAGTCATACCAAAAAATCCACTCCGTTCTGACCTCTTCGGGAAACCTATTTTTTAATCCTGAATTTTTCATTTTACTGGCAAATTTATACCTCTTTTTTTAAAGTCCTGTCTTATGAAATTCCAATTTTTCATAGGGTCTTGGCTTGCTATGGAAAAAAATATTTTATCTCCATTTTCAAGTATAGCTTCAAAGTGAGTTTCTTTAGTCGATTGCACTATATTTTTACAATAAGGTTTCAATTTTTTAAGAATCTTTTTTGTTTCGAATCTCATACAATCACACAATTACATTCCGCAACTGCTTTTAGCGATTGCACTTGTAATGTAGAGAGAAAGTCCAAAAGAACTTACAACTCCCAGAAACAAACCAACCCAAAACATCACCCAACCAAAAGTATTATTTTCCATTTTTATTTGATTAAATTTTCGACTTCACAAATCGAAGTGAATAATGAATTTTTACCGAAGCTGTGAGTGTGAACACCGACAACTTCAAAGTCTGAATCTAAAACAGGTGAACCTGAGAAGCCCGGAATACCACGATAAGACGCTTTATGAGCAACATATCCTCCTGTTCTTTTTTGAGTACCAAGATATTTACCTTGATCTATTTTAAATTCTCCTTGCGGATATCCTACAATCGTCAATTCTTCACCAATAACTAAATCTCTACAATCACTTTTTAATCCGCCCTCTTTTAACTCTAAAGCTATTACATCGGCGTGTGCGTTTGCCGTAGGCAACGGAGCAGGGAACACGTGAAACGCTGTTACCATAAATCCGTTCATAAGAAACAAAGTACCACCCAATGCTGAGATAACTGTCATCATATTATTTAATCAAGTA
>Ga0172380_10001158_pt1 | contig 46589 bp, 60 predicted proteins | sample Leawe162metaG_FD_119747 | JGI IMG/M metagenome (GOLD analysis project Ga0172380, IMG submission 119747) | Leachate microbial communities from a municipal landfill in Southern Ontario, Canada - Leachate well 162 metaG | ecosystem: Engineered > Solid waste > Landfill > Unclassified | place... | reverse complement strand
CGGACCTGCGGGGAGCGGACCTGCGGGGAGCGGACCTGTGGGGAGCGGACCTGCGGGGAGCGGACCTGTGGGGAGCGGACCTGCGGGGAGCGGACCTGTGGGGAGCGGACCTGCGGGGAGCGGACCTGTGGGGAGCGGTGGGCCGAACCGACTGGGATTATCTCGTGAAGCGTGGGGCAATCCGATGAGCGACGAACTCCCACCCGAAGTCCAGGCCGTGCTCGATGCAGCCGTGGACTACATCTACGGCAGCGCCGCTGGTTCCGCCGACAGGTTTCAGGACGCCGTCGCCGCCTACCGCAAGTCGATCACTCCCGAGCCGTTCGAGGCGTGGGTCGTCTTCCACTCGGGCGGCAACGGGGCCACGTACTACTCCCACGACCCCTACGTCACCGGCGTCCCCGTCTGGCGCTGCACCGTCACGCCCGTGGAGCGTGTGCGATGAGGCTCTACCCGACCGCCACCGAGAAGTACATCCGGGAATCCGGCAGGCTCACCACCGAATCGTCCAGGTCGAGTGCACGGGCGATCCTCGGACCGCTACAGCGGGCCTGGCCCGAGCAGCACGTGGCCGACTTCACCGCACGGCAGCTCACCGAGTTCTGTTTGCACGGAACGCCAGCCCCGAACACGATCAAAGCCCGACGTGCACGCATCCGCTCCGCATGGGACTGGTTCCAGTTCGATGGGCTGATCAAAACCAACCCGTCATCCGACCTGAAGTACACGCTCAACCCGTCGAGTAACACGGTGCGTGACGGGACATGGCTCACAGCACATCAGATCCGTCTCGTGCTGCAATCCTGCGACGACACCCTCAAAGGTCGTCGTGACGAACTGGTGGTCCTGTTCGGAATGCTGTGCGGTCTGCGTCGATTCGAGATCGCCCGGTTGCGTTGGACCGATTTCAACCCGGATCTGTCGTCGTTCAAGATCCTCGGCAAAGGCGACAAGCGTGCCAGTGTCGGTGTGCCACCGCAGCTCCAAGCGAAACTGGTCGAATGGCGAGAGCTTGCGCCGGCTGATGCTGTTGCGGTGATCCCGGCGTTCCGTCAGTCGTTCACCGTGGTGAACGATGCTGGCGTGCAAGACAATGTGGAAGAAGTCGAATGGCATCATCCGCTTGGCATCCACGGTGTTCACTACGTTTTGGAGCAGGTGTCGGCTCGTGTGCCGTTCAAGTTCCGCTGTCATGATCTTCGGCGCACCTACGCCGGCATCCTGGAAGAGAAAGGGTTGGATTTGAAACAGATTCAGGAGTTGATGCGTCACAACAACATCAACACGACCGATCGTTATCTGGCTCGGAATCCGAACAAGACGGTGAAGTTGGCTCAGATGTTGGAGATCGACCTGTGACGCACTTCTATCGCAACGGGAACCGTGTCGAAGTCTCATCCAACGGCGAGGTGGCGTTTGAGATGCTGCCGAACGGGCATCGCAGGAGGATCGTCAACCCGAAGATCGACCTGTTGACCGGCCAGGTGTACGAGACCGGTGAAGAGTACGTCTTCGCCCAGAGGCTGGCTGAGGCTGCACGAACGTCTGTGACCGTGACAGACGTGAACGAAATGGGGTACCTGCCATGACCACCATCTTGCACATCGACCTGGACGCTGTGGATCGTCGCCTGCGTGGCGGCGAACTGTGGGCGAAGGGCTGGGGTGAGCCGTACGACCCGGAGAGCGAGACGTGTCTGCATGGGGCGATCCGGTTCTGTTCGCCGGTCCCTGGTGACGCCAACCTGATCGAGCAGGTCGGCCGGAAATACGGGTTCGGGGTGTCGGACAACGACGACGCCAACTCGTGGGCGGACATTCGGGCAAAGGTGGTCCCGGACATCACGGACGAGATGCTGGCCGAGACGTTCGGTCCGCAGTGGGCCGAGATCGTCGCCCTGGTGCGTCGTGCTGCGGTGCTGACCGACGACGAGGTGGACCGGATGGATGCGGCTTGGGTTGCGGCTTGGGATGACGACGAGGTGGACCGGATGGATGCGGCTCTGGATGCGGCTCTGGATGGGGCTGGGGATGCGGCTTGGTTTGCGGCTGGGGCTGCGGCCAAGGCGCTCGCCGTGCGGAACCTGATCGGCCAGCACGGTTTCACCCAGGCGCACTACGACTTGCTGACCGGACCGTGGCGGCAGGTCATCGGCCCGGTGCATCCCGACGACGAGGTCCAGCCGTGAGCGCCGTGACGCCTGCCGGCCCGAACTGGTTCCTGCTCGTCTGCCTGGTCGCCCTCGGGCTGCTCGCCGCCTTCATCGCTGCTGCGTTCCACGCCCGGGACCCGCACCACTCCGACTACTACCACACGAAGGGACGCCGAGATGAGTGACAACCGACCCGACGACCGAGAACTCGATGCTCACGACATGGCGGTGTACCACGAAGCGTTCGTCCTGGCCGAAGCCGTGCGTCGGTTCCTCGGTCGGCGCACCACGCAGCGGGTCATGGACTGGAAGCTGCTCGACGCCGACGTGACGAAAGACCTCATCGAGTCATCCGATCGCATGTGGCTGATCCGCACGCAGCGAATCAGCGCAGCACGAGCAGGGGAACGGGAATGAGCGACAACGAGTGCATTCATGGCCTAGGGCCGATCGCTGCGTGCACGATCTGCAACGGCCGAGAGCGGCGTGAGGCTGCCGTCAACGCCGAGCAGCCACGCACGTTCCCAGCCAGGTTCGACGGGCAGTGCCCGTCGTGCAACCTGCCGATCCAGGTCGGGCAGCGTATCGCCTGGCTCCCTGATCGACCCGTAACCCACGAGGAGTGCTGGTCATGAGCATCGACGTGGATCAGGCGACCGTGGATCGCTGGCGGGCTGACGGCCGCTGGATCGTGTTCGGGGCGGGAGAGCTTGAGCACGACGACCACCCCCTGCCCGCTTGCGGGGACCCAGGGTGCGAGGAAGTCCCGCCCACCTGGATGGTGGAGGCTGCGAAGCCGTGCGAGACGTGCGGGGGTAAGGCGAAGGTCCCTGGTGCGTACCACGGTCCAGCCGACCTGCTGTTCGCCTGCCCCGACTGCGACGACGGCCAGCGGCGGCACCCCGTCACCGTGCCGTGCGAGTGGTGCGCCGAGGACGGTTGGCTCATGGGTGAACCTGACCACTACGAGCGGGGCACCGACGCCTGGATCGCCTGCGACTGCAATCCGAACGGAGATGACCCGCACGACGGCCGCATCACCGTCCCCGAGTTGGCGGTTGTCGAATGGGGACCGCTGCGGGTGCACCACAATGATCACACCCCCGCCCCGCTCCGCCCGTGCGTTGAGGTGTGGACCGACGGCGTGGCGTTCATGTGGACTCCCACCGCAGTCCAGCGAGGGATAGCGCAACGGCTCGCTCTCCCGCCCAACATCGACCCGCAGTCCCTCATCGGACAGTGGGCGATCGGCGGCAGCATCACAGGTCGAGACGGTTCGATTCCGTCACCCGTCCTAGGCGGGTATATCTCCTCGGGGTTCGATTCCCCGTCTGCCAGTCGGGCAGCCCTGGAGGGCGAGGCAGGAAATGGCTCCCGACCAGATCGACAGCAGCATGGCGGCAGCATCGAGGTGGCGTCGTGAAGCAGACCCCGACTGAGGTCATGGTCGATGCGATCATGTGCCACGTCTACGACCATCCCGTCCGTGTCGTCACCGTGAAGCCCGATCGAACGCACGCTGACCTGATCGACGCCAACGGACGCTACGGCATCGCTGAGACGATCCTGGCGGCGTTGGCCGACGCTGGCTACCGCATCGTCCACCAGGACGAGCTGCGGGCCAGGGACGAGCGGATCATCGAAGCTGCGCTCACATGGGCTGCCGAGTTGGGGTTCATCCCTAACTCGGAGAGCGTCGATCACGCCGCCATCATCGCCGCAGCGGAGGCAGAGTGATGGATTGCGAGATGATCGGCTGCGATGCAGTCCACTGCGTCATCTGTGGTGCATCGACGGATGGGAGTGGGTTGTGCGATAAGGACAGCTACGACGAAGTGAGAGAAGTGAGCGAGCACCCCGAGTTCGATCCAGAGGACTGGACCACCTGGCCCGTCCCCGAGCATGGCATCAACTCTCGTCGCCCCGACGGGCGCATCTGGCGGCTGTCGCCTTGGGGTGATGGGTGGATCGACGGGTTAGAGATGGGGCTCCGCATGGCGGAGCACTTCCACAAGACAGGCGAATGGATGGTGGTGGCGTAGTGGCGATCGGATCAGACACCCCGATCGGGGAAACGTTCGGCTTGTGGGGCGAGATGACGCCAGAGCAGCAGCAGGCGTGGTGGGACAAGATCAGGACCGACTGGGCTGACACGCTGATGGCTGGCTACGCCACCATCGCCTACCCGTCAACGCTCATCGATCCTGACGAACAACCAGAAGATGAGCAGGAAGCCGATCAGCCACCACACGTAGCTGACAGTATCAGCACTTCGTGTAGGTGAGCGACCGGTTCTTCGGGCCGGCCGACGCCTTCCCGTTCTCCATCTTCGACGGGTTGCGCTTGATGTTGCCTTTGCCGCCCTGCTGTTGGATCGTTGCCTGCGTCTTACCCATATCTACACCCCCATCATCGGGCTGCGATCCAGTCAACGCCAACGCTGGTGCCTGTGATCGCCGCACCAGTCGCAGGTGCGAGAAACCGAAGCACGATGTTGGTGCCGTCTTTCGTTTGAACACGAACCACGGCAGATGATGCCCTGGCGGTCCCAACCACCACGGTGGGCGTGCCGCCCATCCCGTGGGCGATCGTCAAATCCCCCGACCCGTTCGTCGTTCCGGAAGACGCACCGAAGGCGGTCTCTGCGGCAAGGTTGCCGAGCTGTGTTTCGGCGGCGTCCAGCCGCCCGTCAAGGGCGGTGATGTCACCCGTGTTCGCCGCCACATCAGCCTCAACGGTGGTGAACCGTGCCTCCCACCGGGCTTTCAGGTCGGTGAGACGTGACAGGGCGGTGCGGGCGAGCGTGTCGCTCACGCCTGCCTCCGCACCTGAAGTTCAACCACCTTGTCGGCTTCCTGCTCCAAATGCCATTGCAGATGCTCCAACTGGCGGTCCTTGATCTCCACCACATCATCAGCAACGTTGTCCACGGCCGTCTCGATCCGTTCCAGCCTGCCCAGGTTCGTGTCGTGTTGGGCGGTGTTGTTCTTGTCCAGCCGCTTCACATAGACGAGAACGCCGCCCGAGACGACGGCGGTCACGAGCACGCCGACAAGGTTCAGCCAGCCATCAACCGTAGCAATCACAAACCTCTCCTGAGTGTGAGGACGCACACCCCGGATTGGACTTGCCGGTTTTTGTGCTGATCGAACGTGTGGTTCCTGCCGATGTATTCGGCTCCGACCACTTCCCAAATCTGGGCCGATCGTGTGACCGGCCAGTCGATGTCTTGGAGGCGACATCGTGACCCGAGCAATGCTTCCAGGACACGGGCACGCTGCATCCCGGTCGTCCTGTACGGCAGGTCGCTGCCGTTCAAACCTGCCACACGGTCAGAGCAGTTCACCGGGAGGGTGAGGATCTGGTCCGAGAGCGACAGGGTGTGGACACGGGTTTGGATGGTGCGAACCACAGGCGACTCTTCAAGCGTCCCCTGACCGAGCGTGATCCGCAAACCGACCGACCCGGCTCTGGTGGCGACATCCCATTCACCGAGTTTCAGGCCGGCTGTGGTGGCGTCACCGACAGACGTGTACGACGACCCACCATCGACGGTGATCTCCACGGTCACATCGCCGCCACTTGGGAGCGGGTCGAACGTGACACGGATGTCGTCCACCACTTTGTCGAGCCCGGAGGCGAGATCGGAGATCGATGTTTCCACAAACCCGGAAGCAACCGTGTCGGTGCCTTCGTATTGGAGCCCTACGCCGTCGATCGTGAAAGCGGTGATGCCATCCCATTGGACGATCGAACGGACTGCACCGTTGACGGTGCCTGCGCCCTCAACGTGCATCCATTTCGCATAGCCGCCCGTGGACAGGTCGATGCAGCCGATACCGGATTCTGTGCCGCTGTCGGCCATCGCCCGCCACGAGAAGTACACGAACCGGTCGTCACCGGAGAAGTCGCCAACCGAATGGTCGATAGCTGCGTCGTCCAGTTCTACGACACGTTCAGCGGTGAGTCGCCCCTCAACGGGGACCGCCCGGTAGATGATGGCGTTCGTCTTCGACGCATGAACTTCGGTGGCCCGGATGAACACGTTGCCGAGATAGAACCCGAGAGCGGACACCGACTGTCCTGCCGGGAGAACGAGCGACACGAACGGTGCATCAGTGGACCCGTTCTGCCACGCCATGATTGTGCAACCCGACGACCGTTGCACCGCATAGAACGTGAAACCGCTACCGGAGGTGATCGCCGTGATCGTGGCGTTCTCGTGGGTGGCCCTGCCGCCTACGACTTCTTCGGTGCCGTCGTCTGCGAGGGTGGAGAACTTGGCGTCACCGCTGGAGTCGTAGGCGACGGCGATCCGATCGGATGCCCATTCGATCTTGTAGGCATTGATCGTGGACCATGCCCCTGCCGGGTCGGCGGCAGAGTTGTTGCGGAACACGTTGGCACCATCGGCGTAATACCAGTAGGTGCCGTCACTGGTCATGTCGTCCACTTCGGCTGCGCCCGTGATCGTGAACGCAGACGGACTGCCGGGTGCGTCGAGATGACTCAACTCTCCGAGGGCGGTGGTGACATACACCCGACCACCGGCCACGACCGCATACTGGATGGCGTAGGTGTCGGTGATCGTCTGCGTGACATTCGGGACGAGACGCAAACCCTCATCGAACGGGTTGATCCCCTCCGAATCCCAGTATCGGGTTCCCACGGATCGTTCACGGTCCAGGTACTGCTGACCGGCCCCACCGGACCAGTCGGCCTGACCGATCATCGTGTAACGTTCCACAGCCTCGCTGAACGGCGTTTCGCTGGTGGCGAACCGTGGCGGGTCCAACACGCCGGCAGAGCGCCTGTACGGGCGCTCAGGCACGTCTGCGAGCATGTACCCGGTGCCGTTGATGCCGATCTCGTACACGGACCCGACCTGCGTGTTGTCCGGGTAGTCGGACACGTCTGCCAGGTCGGCAGAGAACGTGGCGGTCCCCCAGTCTCCGGTGTCGTACACGTCCGACACCTGCACCCAAATCTGGTAGGAGGACCCGTCAGACAGCAGGAACGGGATCGAGATACCAGACGTGGATGCCGACACGACGGTGCCAGAGTCGTACAGGATGGTGGAGCCGTCCTGTGTGCGGACCTGATACCGGTAGCTGTACTGCGCCCTAGAAACCGGGGACGAGTACGTGAACGCAAGCGTGGCGGTCGAGCTGGTGACAGCACCGTCCGGCGACGTGACAACGGCAGACGGTGCGGCACGCTCCCACTGCCCGGCAAGCGGGTGCTGCCCGAGGCTGCCGACGCCGAGCGTGGTCGTCACCGGTCACGCCTTCCAGATGGGGATGAGCACGATCGTGGCGTCAACCATCGTGTCATCCGAAGGCGATGCCACCGCACGCACCGTGACCTCATCGCCGGTGCGGATATACATGGCCTGACCGCCCTGGATGTAATCGCCGGTGGAGTTGGAGTATTCGCCGGTCACGACCGTGGTGCCGTTCAGCCTGAAGTTCACATCAGCCAGGTTCCCACCGCCGTCGAGCACAAGGCCGATGATGTACATGCCTTCGGCGGGGCAGGTGAGCGTGTCGGTCGGCACAGTGCCCCAACCGTCCGGGTCAGACACCTCGGTGTCCCAAGAGATCAGGGTGCCGCTTGGGGAGATAGTCTGATCAGCGGCTCGACGGAACTCTGTCGCCTCAGCGACCACGGACAGGTCGATCGCTCCCGGAGCGATCTTCGCTTCCGTCACATTCGCATCCAGGATTTTCGCCGTGGTCACAGCATCATCAGCCAGGTTCACGGTGTCGATCGCACCATCAGCGATGATCGCAGCCAACTGGTCGGCGTCGGCCTTCGTGAACGCAGCACGCCACACCGTGGCCGTAGCGTGCTGCCGTGCGGTCGTGGACTGAGATGCACGGGTCACAGTGACCGACGTGGCAAGTGACGTGTGCGCCGTGATCGTCACGATCTCCGGTGCGCCATCAGATGCATCCGGGTCCAACACCAGATACATGATGTCCGGGTTCGCAACCACAGGAAGGTTGGCGAAGTTCGCAGAGTTGATCGTCGTCCCGCCGACAAGCAGAGGATTGTCGGTGATCGTCCCGGCAAGGAAGTTCTCGTAAAGAGTGGTCACAGCTTCGGCCTCTTGATGAACGGGCGGTGGACAGGAACATTGTTCAGACGACGCAGCTCGTCCAAAGCTCGATAGAACGACTGCCAGGCGGCACGCACCGTCGCACCAGCAGAACCACGCTGATCGGACGCATCCGCACTGAACTCTTCCGACCGGTCGATTTCGTGACGGGAAAACTCTCGTGCACCCATCAGCCACGCAGCCGCATACAAGGCCGGCAGATCCTCTGCGCCCTCATGGACGCTGATCGTCGCAGCCTCAGTCGGTGCGGTCGGATGGGTGGACCACCGGTACGGGATCCGGTACACCACCTGGAAGTCTGTCGAGTTCGAGATCGGAACGATCGAACGGCCAGACCGGATTGAGGTCGGCAACGTGATCACGTTCGCCGTCGAGAACGTTGAGGTTGGCATGTTCTCCACGAACCGCCAGTTCGGGACCTCCACCATCTTCCCGGTGTTCGTGTCCACATACCAGACCTGCAACACTTCCCGCACCTCGGCGGGAAGTTCGATGTACTGTTTGCCGGTCGTGCGGTTCTCGACAGCCGAATCGATCATCGGCAACCCCAACGCCTCAAACCGGGAGAACGACCGTTTGATCGCCTCCTGGACACGGACACGAGGGTATTTCGGGTTGACGATCCCGACCTGACCGGCTGCGTAAGTGGAGGCGGTGGTCGAGTAGTAGCCACGAGCACACGTGTACACAGGGTCGGCGTCGGTGGTCTTCGCTGTCACCAACACCAGTTCGGATCCGAACTGGACGAGATCAGACACGTTCACCGGTGCGTCAACATCCGAGAGGGTGAACGTGGTGGCACCTGTGGTCGTCAGGGCGGTTGAGCCCATCACGACCCGATACCCTTCTTCGGAAGGGTGTTGGACTTCCAGCAGTGTCCGGTCTACCAGGCTGCCGAGCGTGACGGAGATGGTGTTCATGGGCTATGAACACCCCCCGTTAACGTCAAATACCAGGGGTCAACTGGTAGCCGACCTTCGCTTCCAGCTCGGCCCTGTCCAGATCGGTCTTCACGACGATCGGACGACGCTGCACGTCGGACGGATCGAGGCGGGCCTTCGAGTCCTGCGTGACCGGGATCGCAATGAACTGGTCGGCGTAACCGTCGAAACGGATGAAAGGCGTGTTCATATCAGAGTCCTTTACGGGGGGATGCTGCTCCACAACCGGGGCCAGCAGTTCAGCGACACGACGACGGATCGTGTCCATCTCAGCGAACAGGTAGTCCCCGGGGCAGGACGTCTCGGCCACATGGGCGGGGTTCTGCCGATGTCCGAGGATTACGGCGTCAGGTGCCGCCCACCCTCGTCGGATCATGAGAGCAATCCCACGGGCGACACCTTCAACCATCCCCGGCGACGGATGTTCACTCAGCTTGCTGCCAGGATGGAAATAGCCAAGAGCGCAGATCGCCTCGCCCTGCTCGTTGCGGTCCTTCGTCGCCGCCGACAGCCACACGCCACGGGCGACACCGATCGTCACCGTGTCGGTGATCGTGTTCTCGTGTACAAGAACGTCGTAGTCGGTGGCCGAATAGTGCTTCCCGGAGATCGCACCTTCGTTCATCTCCCGAAACACTTCAGCGGCGTCACGATCGTGATGCGGATTGCCGGCACGGTGATGGACAAACACTTCCGGGTCAAGCAGCTTCTCGGGGAGCGGTGGACGCTCCCACCGCATCCCCCACTCTTCCGGTTCCAGGATGACGAACGTCGTCACTTGCCGTACCGGTCGATGATGGGTCGGACGGCGACCCTGCACAGGAGTTTCACGGCTGCGACGGTCTGTGCGTTCGTGGGGGTGGCGGTGTCGATGTAGGCCCGGAGGTTGGTGACGGCGGTCTTGGCCTGTTCACGTTCGGCGTCGTCTGCGATGGCTCGCTGGTCGGCTGCGAGTTCGTCGGCGGTCTTGGCCCGGACCGTGTATTGGACGGTCGGGGTGCCGGCTGTGAGTTCGACGGTGCCACGTTCGAGGACGTGGGTTGCCGGGTCGTAGGCGGGTGGGGTGTCGATGACCGGGTGCCAGCCGCAGGCTTCTACGAGTTCGGTGGGTGCGTTGGCGAGTCCCATGACCCATTGGCCGGTGTCGAGTCGTCGTGCGCTGACGGGGAGTCGGCCGATGGTGGTGATCGTGTCGTTGGTGATCTGTGCGTACATGGTCAGGCTCCGGTCAGGTCGGGGTGACGACGAGATTGTCAAAGTACGAGCCAGCCGTCCCCGACCCTCGATGGGCACCGAGGCCAGCCCAGGTGTTGCCCGCCACCTCGGCGGCGACACCAGAGGACAGCGTGTGGTTCAGAACTTCGTTCCCGTTGACAGACACGGTGATCGTGGTGTCCGCAATCCCGATGACGACAGGGACCACAGTGTCGAGGATGGTCGTGTAGGTGGTTCCGTACACGAGCACGTTCGCTGCGGGGTCGGCACTGTTGCCCCACTTCGTGATGATCGTCTGCGTCGGGCCGATGCGGACTTCGAGTGCACGCTTCGTTGCGTCCGTGTACCACGCCGAAGGGGTGTCGTGGGCACACACGAACGCTGCGTATTGCCTGGTGCCGTTGTGGAAGTAGTCGAACTCGATCGTGCAGTCCCGCTGCCCGACATCAAAACCAGCGAAGTGGAAGTAGCCAGTCGAGTCGGCCACCAACGTTGCGCCGCCAGTACCGATTTCGAGGTTGCCCGATCCGTTCGTCCAGGTACCCACCTCGGGCGTGTGGGCGGCGATCAGCGTGCCGGCCGTATCGGTGAACGTGTCGGAGAACACCGGCCCGCCGCCTGGCGCTGCGTGTGCCCCGCCCATCGCCAACGTACCGATCATGCGAACCCGCCCGCACCACCGAACAACGCACCGAACCACGTCGTACCCGTATCATCCGTGTGGAACGCATAGATCGCAGGAGTCGCATACGTCGGAGCGACACCACCCGGCCAATCCACAGACGCCGGAAACGTCGGCGTGAACGCCCCGATCAGATGCAACGTGAACGTATGCCCCGCAGCGGTCGGCGTCGGGAACGTGAACTCACAGTTCTCGTCCATCGTCACCTTGTGGTGCGGAGCCAACGTCAACGTCTCCGCAGCACCCGACGCCGCAACCACGTTCACCGCAGCCTGACCCGACGCCAGCTCCGCCAACGCCGCCTCAACCTCCGTAGCGGTCAACAGGCCAGCCGAATCCGCAACCGACACCGCAGACGCATCATGAGCATCCGTGGCATCACCCGTATGGGCGGCAACAGTGCCAGCGGCCTCGAAGCGGTCATCCAACGCAGCCATCGACATGCCTGCATCGCCCGGCGTCCCACCGGGGTCGGTGATCACATGCCAAACCTCGTCGCCTGTGATCTCCGCACCCGTGTCGATCTGGGTGACTTCCTCGTGGGGCTTCACGCTCATCCCTGTGACCTCAACACTTCCGTATCGTCAGACCGCAAAACGGACGTGCCGTCCGAGCGGAGAACCGAACCGCCATCATCAGCCAAAGCACCGAGCGTGAAACCACGACGGCGACGATGAATCACCCACGGAGGCTTCAGATCAGGCCAGCCAGGTTGAGGCGCAAGCAGCATCACGAACCCTTGCTGTACGTGGGCTTCGTTGCACGACCGAGAAGACGCCCCCACTTGGAGTGACGGAACTCTTCAAGACCACGCACAATCACGTAATAGGCGACAGCGAACATCTCCGAAACCGCCAACACCACAACGTCGTCCTCCACGTTGAGGCCGGCCTTGGCGAGCACCGCAACAACAATGGCGACAACCTGCGGCACGAACGTGCGAACAACCGAAGTCCAGATCGCCTGGAAGAAGACAGGGATATTGCTCATCTATGACACCCCCCGGATACGGCAAACCCCCGGCCCGAAGGCCGGGGGCAGGAGCGAACCCCTTGCGCCGCTTGTCGGGAGGATCAGACGATCGCAGCCGAAGTCGGGAACCCGATCCCGCCACCAGCCGTGTCACGGACACGACGGTCATGCGGAAGCACCGGGTACAGCGTGGTCCCCGAGAAATCGGGGCTGGTGCCGCCAGCAGTCACGCTGGTACGCACATAGCGGGTGTCCACGTAGGTGGTGAAACCGAACACCTTGTCGTCGTCGTTGTCCTCGATCTTGAACTGACCGAGGCGAACCACGTCGGCGGTGGTGAAGTCCGAGGTTTCACAACCCTGGATCAGCACGTCCATCGTCTCGTCGCCGGTACCAGAATCAATGGTGCCGGTATCCATGAAGAACGTGACCTCACCGGGCCACTGGGCATCCCACACAGTGCCGGTCGTGGTGCCGGCAGAGTTGAGGGTCGCCCCCGTCAGAAGGTTGGGGGCATTGGCGTCACGAACAACCGTTCCAGGCATGTCGTTACTCCTTTCTCAGCTTTGGAGGATTCCGTAGAGACGGACGATGCTGTACTTGTTGAACACGGCCAGACCCGGATACCACTCCAGGCGACCCATCTGCTGGGGTGCGTCCTCCAGCTCACCGAAGTCCTTCACCATGAAGGACCCGCCCTTGCCGAGAAGACCACAAACGTCGTCCTCGCTCAGCTTGGTGAAATACAGCGAGCAGGTGTCGGAAGCGCCGTCACCGGGGTCCTCATCGAAGTCCAGGATCGGCTCGACCGTGCCGGACGAGTTGATGCCGTCACCGAGGATGCGGATCGGGATGTCGTTCCACATCGTCACCTGCCGGCCGAACACGTCGGTGCCGATGTCGATGAGCGACACACCAGTCACCGTGGAGCGGGCAAGCGTGGTGATCTTGCGTCGGGTGAACCGGTTCGCCCAGATGGCGTCAGCGCCACCCTGGTTGCGGAACAGGTCGTGAGCCTCATCCATCTTGGCGAGGGTGAGAGCGCCACCACCGGAAGCGTTCAGGAGCTTCTGGCCCTGGCCCTCATCGATGAGCTGCTTGACACCCTTGAAGCCCTTCGACGCCACCGAACCGGTGCCTTCGATCGACTCGTAGTCGAACCGCATGGCGTTCGCCTTCGCCAGCTTGGCGAACTGCTTGGCCTTCAGATTGCCTCGGGTGTCAACCACATCGACCAGGAAGTTGTCAACCGTGACCTCGCCACCAAGGATGGCAACGCCCCAGAAAATCTCGCTGTCGGTGCCATACGAGCTGGTGTAGCCCTCGTTGACGTTACGGAAGTTGACGCTGGGCAGCGTCCCCTCCACATAGTGCTTGAGGGCGGTGCCGGCGAACGACATCCACGGGAGCTGCTCAATGATGGGCGACTCCTGGATGATCGTCTCGATCACACCCTCATGAAGCTGGGTACCGCCATGCTTGGCGGCTTCCAGCAGTGAAACATTGCCGCTCGGCATGTCTCACTCCTTTCAGGCTGTAGGGACTACTTCTGACCCGCAAAGGCAGCCCGGAGCTTCGACGGCCCGAACACGTTCGGGTCCGGCTTGTTGCCCGGTGCTGGAGCCTGCAATCGGCCAAGAGATGCGACTTGGCTTTGCGGCTGAGGGGCTGGTGCCGTAGTGGCCTGACCCGCCAGGATTGCCTCCACCTGCTGCTCGGTCAGTCCCTTCTCGATCAGCGTCTGGCGAACGACTTGCGTCTGCTCTTCTGCCCGCTGCTGCTCGATCTCGGCTGCCCGAGTGGCAAGCTGGTCCGGTGCAACATCGGCCAAATCCTCTGGCCGGACGTATTTGAAGTTCCCGATGGTCGAGTTGACCAACGTGTCCTTCAACGCCTTGTTTGCCGCTAGCGTCTCTTCGAGCTGCTTGCGGAGCGCCGAACCGTCAGACTGGTTCCCTTCCGGGCTTCCATCTGGCATCTATGTCTCCTACGCCTGTGTCATCTTCGCTGGTCCCATCCAGGGAAACGGGCCAGGTATAAGACACCCCCACGGGTAGGTACACTAGATGTGCTCAGGTCTTCAGGTTGAAGCCTGGATTACGTGCTCGATCAATACAAATCCAGGCTTGCATGTACGCAGAATGTCGTTTCAAGCAACTTTGCGTGCGTCAGAACGAGCGCAAACCACGCTGGAAGATCCGGCCAGAACGGTCCTGATCGAACTGGAATGAACCCTGCGAACGTCCGGCAGCATCCTCGGATGCGATACCAGCAGTCAGATCATTCGTTGCGTTCGGATCACCCAAGAAGACAGCCTTCTCGAAACTAGACTGGTTGAAGTCGGTGCCACGGGCACGCTTCACCGCAGCCCCATACAGGTTCTTGTTGCGGGCGTACTCCTGGTACGCCTTCTGCGCCTGGTTGCGTTCCACGCCCGCTGCCCGCAACTCCTGGACACGTTCCAGCGTCGGCAACTCCAACCCGACCTCGGACGCAGCCGCACCAATCGCAGCCTCCTGGAACGTGGACAGCAGATCCTGAAGCGACATCGTTGGGCTGCCGTTCACCGAAGAACCACCCGTGTACAGCACGTCCATGATCTGACGTGCGAAGCCGGTGTCCACCGACAGGATGCGCTGCACGACAGCGCCCGTGACCGTCCCAGTCTTCTCCATCTGCGACAGTTCGGTGGCGACACGATTCAGCCCGGCCTGCGTGGCACGGGTGATGAACGACTCGTAGTCGAACCGCTGGGCCGCAACAGCGGCGTTGTACTGGTTCGACAGTTCCTGACCTGCGGCCGGGTCCACAACAGCCTCGAACAGATCGTCGTCGGTCACGTCCAGACCGCCGTAGACGAACATCGCATCCTTGATGTCCTGCGAGCCTTCCTTCACCTGCTGATACACGCTCAGACGCTGCTCCAGCTCGTTCGGGTCGATCTCGCCCTCGAAGAACCCGACAAGCGACGAAGGCGTGCGGTACTGGTCCTCCGGGAGTCCGTGCTGGCGCAACAGTTGCCTATACGACGACTCCTGTTGGAGATACTGGCCTTCCGTCATGCGGATCGAACCATCCGAGCGGTACAGGCCAGGGAACCTCGACTTGAACTGCGGGGTCTCACGGAGACGAACCACAGCCTCATCGGCCGACGCCGCCGTGGCGGCAAGGTCACGGAAGAACTCGACGGAGAGACCGATCTGGTCGATCCACGGGAACGCCAAACGCAGTTCACGATGCAGTTGGGTCGGATCGTTGTAACCCTCCCCGGTGCCGCCCGTGGGGGCAGCCGGGCCAGTCGAGCCTGACGGCCACCACGTGTCGGTCATGCTCATACGAACCCCATCCGGCGACCGGCGTCAGAGATCATCCCGAACAGATCAGACCGGGCGTTACGGGTGCCCATCCACTGATCGGACTTCTTCAACTCCTGCTCGAACTCCCACGCCGGCTTCCCGGCCGTCAACGCAGCCTGCATCTTCGGATCGAAAATGCTCGCCGTCTTCTCCATCACCCGCTCATAGGTGGCAAGCCACGGCTGCGCCGCAGCCTCCGTCTCCATCTCCGGGTCCTTCCACGGGTAGTAGGCGGCAGCCTGCATTTTGATCTCGTTCAGCAGATCCTCATCCGACTTGTTCTTCTCAACGATCTGCCGAGCCCAATCAGCGGTGCGGGTCGGTGTCCACTGGAGACCCCAACGATTCAAGGTGTCACGGATCCGCTGTGACGTGTTCTCGATGTCGATCGGGCGTTGGCGTTGCGCCTCAGACTCGTCACGAAGCTGGCGGAAATAGGGGGACTCTGGGACCGCAGCAGCCTGCTTCTTCACCACCTCGGTGAACGCCCCATACCCCATCTTCCCAGAGGCGACATCTTCCAGGTAGTTCTTGATCCGAGGATCGTTCGTCCCGACCGGGACGCCCATGTACTGGAACCACGTCTCGGACATGCGGGCCGCAGTGTCCTGACGGCGACGGTCTTTCTCGCCGTCTGCGAGACCGTTCCATTCTAGTTCTGCGGTGGTCTTCGTGTTCCACCACTGTGTGGCCTGGAGCTTGTTCTGAAGCTCCACGGGCGACATGTCAGGTCGTGCGGCGAACTCCGCAATGACCTTCAGAACCTCAGGGTCGTTGCGTGCCGGGTTGTTCGCCCCCATCACCTGACTGAGAATCGAATCCCAGTAGGAACGGAAGTTCCCAAACGTCGATTGCACCGTTTGCAACTCGGCGGCGAGACCGGCGTTCACGGTGCCGAGACGCTGCCATTCGGCCTGCGTCACCTTGTGGACTGGCAGGTTCTTCCAGTTGGCGTTCGTGTTCGCAAGATCGTATGCCAACTGGACACCGCCAACATCGAACACGGCGTACACCTGATAGGTGCCGGCAATGTTCATGATCTTGGCGTCAGAGGGCAGGTTGAAGTTCGTGGCGGTCGGGTTCGCCCCGGTTGGTGTCGCACCCGCATTGGCAGTGATCGATCCAGAACCGGCGAACGACGCCCCCAACAACCCTTGCGACTGAGCGTTCTGGACGGCGACCTGCGCTGCATTCACGTTGGTGCCGTACATCGGATCGCCGTTGGCGCTCCAACCGCCCGCAGTCATCGACCACGGCTGCAACCCGCCCGCCTGGCGGTACAGCACGAAAGCAGCCTGAGCATTGATCACCGGGTCGAACAGTTGACGCTTGTCGGTCAGCCCGAGAGCCTGCGAAACGACGTTCCAGTTCGTGTAGTTGATCTGCCACAAACCCATGTCGCCCGACAGGGCGGAAGGGTCACGGTCGGTTCGGTGGGCGGCAGGGTTGTACACGGATTCACGCTTGGCGATGGCGACGATCTTGATCAGGTCGTCGCCACGGAAACCTGCCTGGTACGCCACCTGGGCGACTTGCTCTGCGGAAAGTGCCATGCTAAGAGACACCCCCGCCTTACGTCATCTCGTTGATCGCCTGAGCGGCCGATGCGAGACGGCCGAGGAACTGAGAGTTGTCCCACGCTTCCTTCGTGCCGGTCGCCGCACCAATGGCGGTCTGGTAGTTCCCGGTCCTCATGCCAGCCATCGCAGAAGCATTCCCGGCACGCTCGGGGCCGAGCATCGACGCCTGACCCATCTCAAACTGGTAGCGATAGTCGTCCTCGGACATCGTTTCCGGCTTGTTGCCGTACAGCTCCTGGTACTTCGGGTCCTGTCGAGCGAACTGCTGGGCACGAGCGCCCCAGTCGATCTGGTCGCCTTCAGCAGCACCATTGACAGCCGAGTCGATCTGACCACGGAACCGGGAAAGAGTCGCCTCGTCGGGCTCAGCAAAGAACATCGTCTGGTAGAGCTCCCGCAGCTTCTCGTCCAGGGCGATCGGGTCGGGCTTCGACCGGATCGCACCAGAACCGCCATCATCTTCGGCTTGCTTCTTCGAGTTCACCGAATCCTCGATCAGCGTCAGCAAGTTCTGGCTGCCCTGAAACTCTGCGTAACCGGCCTGCGGCATCGCCGCATACCAGTCCGAGATCGTCGTGAAACCAGAGTTGGCGGTGACACGTGCAAGCAACTGGGCGTCACGACCGGTGGCGGTGCCGGCGTGAATCCTGGCCGCAAGGCCAGGGCTGGTGGCGTGGACATACGCCATCGCCGGATCCTCATACAGTTCCATGCCACGGTTGTATTCACGGCCGAAGAACACGGTGGACGACTGCTGCGACACGTTGCGTGCCTGATCACCTTCGGCACGACCGATAGCGGTACGCAGATCGTCGTCGGTGATGTCGTTCAACGGGTCAATGTAAGCGTCACCAACACGACCGCCATCCGCCAGGACGGCCTCGGCGTCCGCTGTTGCCTCAGTGCCCGTCCAGGACTCGCCACCACGGCCCTTCACGCCTTTGCGGCCACGGTACTCTTCGATCGTGTCTGAAGCGGCCTGCATGTCGCCCAGGTTGCCCGTGTACTTCATGAAGGCCAGCAACGGCTGCCAGGCAATATACTTCCCGTCAGCGCCACGCAGGCCGGCAGCATCTGCAAGACGGACGACCGCCGTCAAGGTGGTGGAGTCCACCTGGAACAGATCCTTGATAATCCCGAACTCGGATGCTTCCACCACGAACGGGTTCCCGGACGCCGTATCCACCTTGAAGGCAGCGGTCGGCTCTGTGTCCTGCAACGCCGATGTGATCAGAGACTCCGAAACCGGTGTGCGGGCATCCAGGAAGCCGGACTGTGCCAGTTCCCCGAACGTGCGGAACGCACCGCCGTAGAACTTGTTGACGTACCAGACCACCCGCTCACGCTGCTCGTTCGTGAGCGTGCCACCGACGCCGCCCTGTGACACGACAAGATCACGCACCCACATCGGTTCAGGGACCGAAGGGATTGCTCCCGAGTTTTCTAGGGCGACCTGCTCGTTCACTGTGACCTGAGCGCCGCCCTCAGACTCGGGAGCCGTGACAGCGGCAATGGCGTTGTTGTTCTTTGACTCGCCGTAGGCGTCCAGGACCGCAGTGACAACATCTTTGTCGTCGTTGCGGCCCATCACGAAGTAGTTCAGGTCGGGGTTGCGTGCAAGGTCTTCGCTGAACTGCTTCCACCCCGCATCATCCAGCAGCGTGGCCGCTTGATCGAGCATGTCCCGACGCTCGGCGTCGGTCGCATCCCGCAGCTTCAGCAGGAAATCCTCGTACCTCATGCTGCGAACTCCATCCCAAGCTTCGCTTCAAGCGGACCGAACGTGGACTCGTAATACTGCGACCACATCCGCTGCCACTCCGGGTTCTGACGGAGCATCCGAACTCCCAACTCCTGGATGTACTCGAACGCCCACGGTGGGGCGTCCAGGAACCCGTCGCCAACCGTTACGTCCACCCCCTGATAGCGCAGTTCGTCACGCACCAACGCCACCTGACGCTCCATCTCGGCAAGCTGAAGGTCGGTGACGGTCGCCGTGGCAGGATCCCCTGCGGCACGGGCCAGGCGGTCAGACTTCTCCATGTCCTCCGAGACACGCCCCTCGATCGAGCGGAGACGGCTCTTGTTCCACTCCGGGTACTTCTGCGCCAGTTCGGCACGCTTCATCTCGTATGCCAGCTTCGTCTCAGCCAGATAGGGCTTGTACATCAGATCCGACCATGTGTACCCGGCACCCTCCAACTGCTGATAGAGGTTGTCCTTATATTCGCCCCATTCCCGGTAGCCGGCGTCGATCTGGTTGCGGGCCGTCTTGTGCGAATCCGACATCAATACGTGGCCCTGGTCTTTCAGATCCTTCACCATCCAGTCGATGTCGTTGTAAACGGGCAGCATCGAACGGAACAACTGTGTGGCTTCGCTGCGCTCATACTGGTTCTTCACCGAAGCGCCCCACGGCATGAACGGGGCCAACGTCATCTCGTACCCGGACTCGAACAACTGGCGGTTGATGCCACCCCAACGGCCGGGGCTCACGCCGAATGCGAGCAGATTCAGCTTGTTCAACTGGCCGAACATCGGCAAGTGGGCAGACCAACGCTCTTTCAGATCGTACTCCTGATCCAGAATCTCGAACGTCTTGAAAGCGTCATGCAGAATGATCGAACGGCTCAAATCGTCGTTCAACCATTCTGTGATATGACCCAACGCCTTCTTCTGGAACGAGAACGGAAACACAATCGTATTGATCGACATTTCGGCGGCAGACCGGCCACGGCTACCGTAGGTGTACATGTCACGCACCGCCTGATACGCCTCTGCCGCACCGACCTCCTGGAGACGCAGTTCAGCGAACGCCGACACCATCCAGTCGGACGGCGAGAAACCCATCATGCCGACCTGCTTGAACCACTTCCCCATCGGGTCCATCACCTCGGGGTCAAAGTCGCCTGCGGCGGCAGCACGCCACTCCTTCATCCACTGAGACCAGTTCACGTCGGCCGCTGTCGCAGCCTCACGCTGCGACAAACCCTTCTCCACCAGACGCTTCGCAGCACGGGCACGGGTCGCCTTCGGGCTCATGTTCAACGGCAACACGAGCCGACTCCCATCAGCCAGCCGCTTCGGGGCGGCGGTCTGGGCGAGCATCAGACCTTCGGTGTACCGGGACACGTCAAAGAACGGTGACATCGAGAACCGCAGGAAGTCACGCATCCGCACGAGACGGTCGCCCAACTGGCCGAACCTCATCAGTTCCGCCTTGTCCACGGCGGAAGCGATCTTCCCCGCAGCAAGCTTCGACGCACCACCCACCAGAGCGGTGCCTGCGACAGCGCCGCCGACGCCGCCGAGGATGGCCCCCTCAACGCCGCCCTCTTCGTAGCCTTCCATCGCACCGATCGCAGCGCCGATGCGCCGTCCCTGCGTGCCACGAGACCAGACGCTCTCCCCGTACTTCGTCCCGGAGAAGAACTTCAGCGACTGGACCAGCTCATTGCGGGTGCGAAGCTTCGCCTCAAACGAGTACAAGCCAAGGTTGTCGAACTGCGTGTTGCGGAACTTCGGCAGGGCCGCATACACAGCATCGACCGTCTTCTCGTCGTATCCGAGACGGAGCAGGCGGTCATACACCAGCTTCTTCTCTTTCGCCAGATCCTCCAGACGCATCGGCGCACGGGACGATTCCAAGGCGATCGCCTTGCGCTCCACGAACGACATGTTGTGGTAGTCGTCCATGCGATTCATCAGTTCGTCCTGCTTCGGCTTCAACACCTGCGACCAAAGGTCATCGAGGATGTCGGTCACTTCGGCGTCATCAGGATGAAGGTCACGCCCGAGGCGATGTGAGATCGAATCGGACAAGGCGAGACGCTGGGCACGCTCTTCCAGCCAGCGACGTTCAGCCGGCAGGCGCTTACGGAAGAAGTTGCCGAGCGTGGCGGCGTTCAACTGGCGCTGCCCGAAATCAGCGAACATGGCGTTCTGTGTCAGATCCTGCGGCATCAAGAACTCGACACCGTGAACGAGCTTGTAGCCGTCCTCGTCCATCAGTTTGATCTCTGCGGCGAGCTGATCGGCAGCATCGTCACCCTGCACTTCACGTACCCGCTTCACCCAATCATCAGTGTCGATCCGGGCGGCGGTGTACTTGCGCTTCTCCGCCAACTGACGGGACCGCTGCTTCAACAGGTCGATACCGGACAGCACCTTGCCGTCGTCGGTCTTCGCACCGACACGACCGACAGCGGGAAGGTTGTAGCGGTCGGCCCACTTCGCATCGGTCGCAAGCGACTCGATCGCCACGTTCAGGTTGTCCTTCAGCTCGCTGAACGACCAGCCCTTGCGTTCTGCGAACGACTTCAGATGTCGTGCGGCGGGCTTGTACTTGACGGTCACCTGATCGACCAGCGCCTCGAACTCGGCACGAGGCATCTCGGCCAGGTCCGTATAGCCACGTGCGGCGGCGGCATCTGCGAGCTGCTTCACGCCGCCCGTCTCCGTGAGGACACGCAGACGGTCGTGCGCCTTGATCATGTCCTTCAGGTCGGCGTAGACCTCAGCGACCTCCTGCTTGTCCGGGGTCGCACGCAGCATGGCGGTCGGCTTGCCGGCAGGCGACAGCTTCGCCAGCGGCGACACCACACCAGACCGCAATGCCTTCACCGTGTCAGTGCCAGGATCAAACAGTGCGTCGAGCAGAGCATCCTCGGCTTCGATCGCCTCACGCTTGGCGGTGCCCGACACTTCAAGCTGGACTTTGCCAAGCTTCCCGTAAGGCGTCTTGTACGGGGCGATCGGGGCGAGATCGTAGAGGCCGGTGTTCGACCACTGCTTGATCTGCTCCGTCTGGCCGACAAACTTCGGCCAGTTCCCGAACGTCGGCATCACCTGCGGCAAATACTCTTCGATGATCGACAGCGACTCATCGACACCCGTCTTACCCCACGCCCCAACCACGTTGTCAACGTCCGGGAAGTTCTCGGGCGACAGAAGCTGACGGATCGTGGCGGTCGCAGTGTCGTTGTGCCGAGCGGCAGTCTCCAGCAGCGCAGCCGGATCATCATCGAAACGGTGCTTCAACTTGTCGAACCGCTTCGTCCACGTCTTCGTGTCCGGTGAATCAGCAATCGACGCACGGATCATGTCATCGATGTCCGACGACGTGACGTTCGACAGATCGAACGTGCGAAGCTGGGCGGTCAGCTTGTTGCGGGCGAGATAGTGCCGCTGCCACCAGTTCTTCGACCCACGTGCACCGGTCAGCGAAGCCTGAGCGGAAGCGGTGTGGTCGATAGCGGCCGACACCATCACGAACGACATCGCCGCAGCCGCAGAATCTTCGTCGGTGCCGAGATAGTCAGCGAAACCTGCGACGACCGACTGCTTCTCCTTCACAACCGAATCGAAGCGAGAGAGCTGATCGCCCTGGAGGTAACGGCGCATAGCGTTGTTGAACGACATCGACACCCGCTGGTCACTCACCAGCGGCTTGTAGTCGGACAACTGGAGGAAGTCGCCCGCCTGGCCGATCCACTTCGACAGGCCACGATCATCCACGTCCAAATGTCGTGCCCACACCGACTGCGAACCGACAATCGACGTTCCGGCAACGGCACCGAGGATCGCACCGTCAGTCACGTCCTCGTCGGCAAGCACAGCGGTCCCGGCACCGATAGCGGCACCGAGACTGGCACCGGCAGCGATCCGGCCAGGCATGGTGGACATGCCACGACCGACGTGGGGGAGCAAAGCACCTGCGAGAGCGCCATAGCCCATCCCCTCAAACAGATCGCCGTTGTCGTCACCGAGGGCACCGATACCGAGGCCGATCGTCGCACCGACCGTCATCCGGCCAGGGGACGTACCGGCGTAACGAACGATCGACGCACCGGTCTTCGACAAGACGTTGAGACCTTCGCCGCCAGACTTCAAGAACGTGCCAGGCGTCCAAATGTTGTACGGGGCCACCAACAGCTCGACCGGGAGCGCCAGAGGGGACTGACCAACACGACGGAGCGCATCTGCGCTCGCACCGATCGGACTGATATCGGCCAAGCTGTAGCCGCCCTTATAGCCGGGCAGCATGTCTTCGGCTTGCGTCAGGAAGCCGAGACGCATCCCCAACTGAGCGACCGACTTGCCCTTCTTGACGCCTTCCAGGGCACGCCACGCCTCCATGCCCCGACCCGCAGCCTGAAGGGCTTCAGACCCGGACTTCATCAGCCTGGTGGCCGTCCACGACGCCTGCCCGAGACTCGCCAAGTTCGACGCCGTGGTCACAGCCCCGGCGTGATAGAGACCACGGACCAGCATCCCGCCACGACCGACACGGGACGCCATCCAGCCGATCCGGGCCAGGTTCGTCACCGAACCAACGCCGGTCGCCAACATGGCGATGTTCAATGCCGGCAGCACGATGTCATCGAGTGGGCCGGTCACGGCATCGAGCAGGTTCTTCCCGAAGTCGAGCGGGTTCTTCGAGTCCCCCAACTTCTGCCACTTGTCGCCCCACGACGAGAACTCGGATCCGATCGCACCGAAATCCCAGAACAAGTCCAGTTCGGTCGCAGCAGCCAACAGACCGGAAGGCTGAGTCCACTTGCCGATCTTGTCCAGCACGTTCTCGGTGGGCATCGAACCCCACCCTTCGCCAGCCATGTCCGACTCGTAGTCGTCCTGGATCATCTGCCAACGGGCGGAGTTCAGGGACGGGTCCCACGTCGAATCCACCACGCCGTTCGGCGGGGCATCCATCAGCCCCCGCTCGATCGCCTCCAGTTTGAACCGCTTCACCGCATCCACGGTGGGCTTCGTCGGGGCTTCCTCCCCAACGATCTGCGCCACCACGGTGCGGGAGCGGTCCAAACGGCCCAGACCGAAGCCTGGGTCACGCAGAGACGAACGGATCCCGGCAGGCGGGGTGGGCTGCGTGTTGAAGTCGGAGTCCCACCCGGTCAGCAGCTTGCCGAGCAGGCTCGGCTCGACATCCTGGTTGGCGAGATCGAACTTGACCGCATCGGGAAGTGCTGGCAGCGACCATCGCTGCTCGGCTGCACCGATCTCCTTCATCCGTCGATCGAACGATGTCGCATCAAACGACGAAGTGGCGGCACCGGAAGGTGCCGCTTCGATCACAGACGAAGGTTCAGCGAACGGCGAACGAGGGGTGAACGTGTCACTCATGACTATGAGTCACCCCCTACGCACCGTCAGAGAACACCCAATCCTGCTCGCCCTGGAGCACGATCCGCTTCGTGTAGCCGGCACGACGCACCATCTGTGCGGCGGCGATAGCCGCCTCCAACTGCCCGTCCGGGACCGAGATCACCGCACGCTGGCCGGTATTGCGGACCACAACCTGGCTGTTGTCCAGAGAATCATCGGAAGTCGGAATGAAACCGTACTCACCCACGGTGAACGTGCGTACAGTTTCATTCCCCACCGTAACCACCAGCGGGGACTGCACCCGAGCCGCCATCTCGTATGAGGGGGGCGGTGGCGTTACGTCGGGCGGCGTGATACCACGAGACCCGGCAGGAACCCACACGAACCCGGCAGACGGATCGGCGGGGTCATGATGACGGGTGCGGTACGCCCTGGTGGACACGCCATCCGAGACAAGATGTTCAGACACACGCTCGAACCCGTCCACGTTCTCCTGGGCCGTGTACACCGACACGGCCGTAGCCCCCAGTTCCATCAGCGACTTGGCGGCGGTCGCCAACTGATCGGGGCGGGGTTCAAGCATGAACCGGTCACTGATCCGGCCGGCACGGTAGGTGATCGTCGGATCACCCAACTCGTCCGAATAGTCACGCCACGGCACAGCGATCCCGTTCACCATCAGCGTGTCCGGGATCTCGGCGTCCTCCGGGTACACGCCCGTGTTCGACACGAACGGGAGACCGGACGCATCTGCGATCTCGGCCAGTGCTTCCGCCGTCTTGCCGAACTGGATGTCGGCGGAACCGTCAGGCTGGACGAACATGCCGAACAGGTGGGTGCGGAGCGGGGAAGCCTTGTCGTGCAGCAGGCGATCCTCAGACCACTCAGAGAGGTTCACCGGTTCGATCCGCAGCTCAGGCGATTCTGACAGCGCCTTGCCGATGCGGCGTGCAGAACCGTACCAATCCGGTACGGTCTTGTCGGTCTCGAACACGATCCGGTCGCCGGGGTGCGTGAGGGGATGACCGTCCACCAGTTCGGAGTTCATCCACTCGTCCACCGTCGCATCTGGTGCCGTCAAGCGTGCAGTCACACGGCGAGGGTCTTTCACCGGCATCGGGTTCACCGGGAGCCACCGTGCCTTGCCGTCACGGCCCTGGATTGCCGGGTACAGGTGGTTCAACAGGCGGCTGGACTCTGGTGTCACATCCGCCACGACAGTGGTCCCGCTGGCAGAACGGATCTCGCCAAGAGCGGGACCGTCGATCGACAGCATCATCTCAGTGAGACCGGACGGCTTCACCATCGCAGCAGGATGCACCAGGCCCGAGAGGGCAGAACCCAACGGGTTCGGGCCGTCATCGTCAGGGATATCGATATCACCGATGCGCCGTGTCCGACGCCAGCCGGCCACCAACGTCTTCGCTACCTCGCCAGGCTCGCCCCAACGATCGAGCAGGTCATTGATCGCAAACCGTGCAGCCTTCGGAACTTCCGTGATCTTGGACGTACCGAATACCGCCTGTGCGACCTCAACCTCATCGGGGTCCTCCACGATCTCGTCGCCGGCAAGCGCAATCAGCTTGCCAACACGGGCGTCCGACTGCTCGGCCAACAAGCCGAAGTTGATCAGCTCCATTGAGGGGGCGACCGGGTACTCAACAACCACGGCCGGGTTCCCGGCGACAACATCTACACGTGCCACCTTCCCGAACGGGCCGACGCCGAGATCGTCATCAACGTCGAGATCGAGAGCATCACCGGTAGCGACGATCGACTGCATCACGTCCTCGTCGGCGCTGCCGGACATCAGCTTCGACCATGCAGCCGCAGCGCCACCCGACAGTCTGCCGGTGGTCGCAGCATGATCCAGACGGGCAACATCTGACTGGACGCCCACCCACCCTTTCGGGTGGCGGGCCGACAACTGCTCCAACGCAACCTGGACACGGGCAGCCTTCGCAGGGTCACGTTCCAGCCATGACGCAGCCTGCACCGCATCGCTTTTCTGCAACAACTGTTGCATTCGTGCAGGGACACCCGGCCGCTGGCGGCGGATGGTCCGCACAAGTTCGGGGTCTTGCGGGTCGGCGTTCAACGCCAGCTCTTCCTGTAACGCCCGAGAAGACCTCGGCTCACGATGCGTCGGCGGTGGGGCTGGTGGGGTGCTCTGGTCGTCCTGAACGAGTGAGATCGACTCGGCCAACGGAAACTCCGGGGTGGCCTGCATCGGCATACCCATACCGATATCGGACATGCTCACAGCGTGCTTGCCTCGATCAGCTTCTGGCGGAACGTCGAAGCCCACTCTCTCGTCTCTTCAGAGACGGTCGTGGATTGGGCGATCTGATCGAGCAGCAGCAGACGCTGCTGGTGTGCTGTCGCAGCGCCAGCCACCGGGTTTTGCGGTGGATTGAGCAGTGGCGTCGAGACCGGCACGTCCGGTCGCATCGACGGCTTGGTGAGCCCTGCCGGGAGCCCCTGAGCGCCCTGGGGGGCGGTGGCACCAGGCGTCGGTCCAGCAACTGGGGGAAGGTTGCTGACCGAAGGAGAGGAGGAGGACTCGACTCCCGGCAGGGAAGCTTTGAGACGGTCCAGGGCAGCACCATCGCCGTAGGTACCCGACTGCGGCTTCATCACATTGCCGCCTGCGGGAAGTTGTTCTGCTACGTCTGGCCCCTGGTTCACGTCCACGTTCACACCCCCATCAACCGTCAGTGGCAATCATCGTCAGAGCGATCTTGTCCTCCGTGTTGGGGTCTGCGGAGAGGATGATGGAGTACGGAACGAGGTTCTTGTCTTCGACAACGGCAGCAAACCCGGCGAGATGGCCGGCGATGGCCTTCGAGGAAGGCTCAAAGACGGCCTCGAAATACCTGAAATTGGTCGAGTCGAACTCGATAATCGTGACATCCACAGGAGAAGGCGGTGTCAGGGATTCGGTCACGTCGGCTGACTGGCTCATGCCCCAACATTAGCATGAGACAGTCAGAGACTCAGACCTGTGTCCCCATGAAAGAACCCTGCCCGAGCGGGACCGACAGCCGGCCGATCGTCTCCGGTGGCTGACCGCCACCAGGACCACCAAGCCCGGCCAGCATCCCCGCCAGATCGGGCGGCGGCGGAACCGGAGGACCACCGGCAGCGTTCGGATCGCCACCGGGCGGGACCGCCCCTCCTGTCAGGCCCGACTGGAGCATCCCGGCTTGCGCCTCTTCCTTCGGCTTCACCACGTACTTCTCGAACAGCTCGATCACATGCTCGCCGTTGCGGCGAGCCTTCATGATCTCCGACAGCGCCGAATCGGGGATCGAACCGTCCTGGAGCCCCTGCAACAGTCGAGCCATCGCCATGTCCTGGAACTGCTGGAGATCAAGCCGGGCACGCTCCAGCGCCACATCGGTGATCCCATCGAAGTTCTCCTGGACGTACTCACGGGAGAAGATGCCGGCCTGCATTCCCTGGATCGCCAAGACCATCGACTGGGCGACATCCCGGCCGAGGCCAGTGCCGTAGTCGATGCGGACTCGGGCTTCCAGGTCGATGTCGTCCTTCGACCGTTCGATCCGGAACTGCTGATTCCGCAACACGCCCGACACGGTGCGTTCCGGGCCGTAGTGATAGTCGTACAGGAAACACAGGCGCAGCGCCTGCGCCCACGCACGCATCATGATCAGGTGATACGTGTTGTGGTGGGCGAAACCCTCTGCAACCAGCGTCTCCGTTGACGTTGCAAGAGTGACGACCTCGGACATGCCGACGTGCTCGACAGACTCAATGTCAACGAGTTCACCGTACATCTTGCCCAACGTGTCGGCACCACCGTCTGCAACGAACCTGTCGATCAGGCGTTGCGGGCGGATCGTGCCGAGGAAACGAAGGATCTCACGACGACCGCCGAGGATGTTCAGATGCCAAACCTCGTTGGGCTTCATGTGAGCACCGAACTCAAAGCCGAGTTCGGTCAGGGCGTCCTTCACCAGCCGAAGAGCAGCATTATCCTTCTGGTCAATCCCAAGCTGAAGCCCCTTACCGGACGTAGACAGACAACCCTCGCCGTCGAACATGCCGGCGAGATAGCCCGCTTGACGGGTCTCCAGAGGCTCCCACACGTCGAGCAGCTTCACAACACGGGGGGCGTTGTAGCGTCCGTGGCGCTCAAAGAGTTCGTCGGTGCGGACCCAGGTCCGCTTACTCCCCGAACCGGTCAGCCAAAGATGCTCGGCAGAGCAGGTGATGGCCGTCCCGTCTGTCAGGGCAACACGATACGAGTCAAGCATGGCTCGGCCGACGTTCAGAACGTCCGCCTCACGCCATTGGCGGTTCGCTGTCCCTTCGGCCGGAAACTCATCGAAAGCGACAAGCTTGTCACCGACCGCAAGGCTGCCAACCGGGACGTACCGAAGATCGCTGGTGAGAACCCTGGTCTCCGGGGCCATGCACCGGATCACCGTGTTCATCATGCCGGCCGACGCTTCCAGGAACTTCGCTGAGGCGATCGCCTGGTCCACCTCACCGGGGCGCACCTTCGGCCAGCGACCACCCAAATGGACGTGCTCGATCAGTTGCTCCAGTTCACGGAACACGCTGATCTCGGTCACGGCCGGGGGGACACGGCCGATCTTGCCGTTCGGGCCGAGCTGGATGTACGAACCGCCACCCATCGGCATCGCACCGATCAGATCGGACACGTACACGTCCGAGTAGATCGCCTGGTCCGCATAGTCGAACACCATCGACATGAGCCGGATGTGGCCGAGCATCACGTTCACAACCTGATCGAACTGGCCCCTGGGCTCGTTGTCGAGCGTGATCCGCTGCCCGATGATCACCGGGCAGATACCGGAACCGTTCGGCATCTTCGGGAGCGGGAACCGCTCCAACTCGATCGGCGTGTATGTCGCCTGCTGCTGCGTCACCGGGGCGTTACTGCGCTGCTGATACAGCGCCGCAATCAGGATCTCATCTTCGTCGTAATGCTCCACGAGCGTCACCTGCAAGTCCTGCCACGACGTGTTGCGGAAGCTGGCGGTGCTGTTCGTGCGGAAATGCTCTTCGATCGCATCCCGGTACGGGGCGGGCAACTGCGTGACGTACACCTCACGCAGAAACACGCATTCCCGGACCGAATCCATCGTCTTCCAGCCGGCCTCCGGGTAGGCGGTTTCCGGGTCACGCCACTGAATCAGCGGCATCTTCGTCTCCGGGTCGAACACGACCGCCCAACAGAACAGGCCATCGGCAGCCAGATCCATCAGTGACCGGATGTTCAACAGTTCGATCTGCGAGTTATCGAGATACGACCAGCCGATCTTCTCCATCTTGTCGGCACGGTCACGATCCTCACGGGACGGCCCGGACGGACCGACCCGGATCGTCGGCACCATCGACGCCGACTCGGCCGTGTCCTCCAAAGCAACCTGGATCAGATTCGGGGAGCGGACCTCCACCTCATCGTCGGCGGGGTCCACCACCGCCCAATCGCCGTTCACCGCCGACTTGATCGTGGCGATACGGACGTTACGGTCACGCCAACGCTCCTGAAGGTTCGAGACCTTCAGCGGAAGTTCTTCGACCCTGATCAACGGACCACCTCCAGGCGCATCGCCATCTCATGCACCCACTCCTGATAGGGCGTCATCGGCTTGCCGTGCTTCGCCTGGAAAGCGAGCTTGCGAAGCTCGTCGGGTTCCGCACCAGCAGGATGATGGAAGTAGACGGCCTCTTTGCAGTCGTCGTCCCGGTAGGTGCCACCAACGGCGAAACCCTCGGGGCAGTCCTTTTTGGCAGCGTCGTAGGAGTCGTACACCATCTCTACGACACCCCCGCCTACCACACGTTGACCGAACCGCCCATGTTCATCAGTTGCTTCACCTCGGGCTGGCGCTGATCACCGAACAGCGTCCCGCCGTCCACCTCGCCCTGTGTGGCCCCTCGAACCTCACGGGTCGAGAAGTCCACGACATGCCGGCCACGCTGGATCCGCTTCGGCACCTTCATGCGAGGATCGAATGCCGGCAACGTATGACGCTGGAACACCTCTCGGGCCGACAGCTCTGCGAACCAGCGGGCCATCACCAGATCGGACGTAGACCCCATCGGGAACTGCATCAACTGTTCGTCCAGGTCACGGAACTTGCGGCGAGAGTTCGCATCACCCCACGGGACCGACACCAGATTGTTGTGATATGAGGTCGCCATCGCCTCCACACCGAACTGCGGGTCCCACTTGTTCTTCCCGTGCGTGACGTGCGGCACTAGCCGCACACCACGGTTCGTCAGGTTCTGCACCAACTCCTGGTCGTACTGGAAAATCTGGTTCTGAAGACCGTTCACCTCGACACGAAACTCACGCAACGTCGGATACTGATCCGCCCACAACAGCATCTGATCCTTGATCTGATGCGCCTTCATCTGCTTCACGTTCACAATGTCGATCAGGTTCCGCATCCCAGACCGCAAATCCACACCCAACAGGATCATCGACGTGTACCCGGCCTGCTGGCCGGCACCAGCCGGATCGACACCGGCCACCAACGCCCACGACCCGTCGTACTCCCCGATCAGACGGCCCACATCGTGGGCACGTTCCAACACCTCCAACGGGAACGACGAACCAAGCCCTGGAGTATCCACGTTCTGGTACACGAGCTGCCACTGCTCGATCGACGGCATCGAAGCACGCATCGACTTCGCCGCCGTGAACGGGAAATGGTCCGGCCACAGCGTCAACTCCGAATCCTCATCCAACACGCAAGGGAACCGCATCACCGCCATGTCCTCGATGTCATCCAACTTCGAGTAGATGTCACCGGCAGCGACACGGGTCCCCACGAAAATGAACTGGCCGGTCTTCATACCAGCACGGTTCGCATACTCCTGCCAAATCTTCCGGTACATCTTGTCGATCGCCTCAGGCGTGTTCTGGTTGTCCAGATCGGCCACGTCATCGAAAATCATCCTGTCGAACCGGCGACCGTAAATCTTCGTGCCGAACCCGTACACCGAAATCGTCGGGTCCTTCTGAGCACCCGACCTGCCCGCAATATAGATCTGCTGATTCGACCAGGCGTTCTTGTTGTAGAACGGACCCCAGTCCTCGATGAAGTTCCGGGCTGAATCCGCATACAGATGCTCATCAGTCAAGTGCTCTTTGATCTGATACAGCATCGCCTCAGCCAGCGCCGAACCAGCCGAGATGATCGCCGTCCGAGACGACGGGTCACGCATGATCTCGTACAACGTGGACTTGAACGTGCACACCGTTGACTTGCCGTGGTACGGCGCAACGTTGAACAACTTGAAGCGGCGCTTCCGGTCCTCCAACAGATCCATCATCTGCAACTGGTAGTCCGGCGTCTCATGATGGACGCCACAGTCAGGGCAAACCTCGTTCGTGAAATACAGTTCGTTGAACTCACGGAACGTCGGGATGCGACGCTGCTGCGTGTCCAGCGGATGCGACGTGTCCGCATCTTGGACAACATCATCCACTTCGTGGATAGCCGGCTCCACAGACTCGGCATACGCCTCGTTCCGCAAACGACGCTCAGACTCTGCACGGGCCGTCTGATCCGCCAACACCTCACGACGCTCCTTCACCGCCTCAGACAGACGGGAACGAGACACGCCGACCACACGAGCCGCCAGGCTCACACTGTGGCCTTCCTCCAACACGAGCAGGATCGCACGCTCATACTTCTGCGCCGTCGTCATCCGGGAATACTTCGGATCGGCGTTCTTCGCCGCTTTCGTCGCAGGCTTCTTCCTTGGGGCAGTCATCGTGAAACCACCCCCCGGACACGAAACGCCCCAACACAAAAACGAAAAAATCGCACAGCGAGGAAGCCGAACGCCGTGAGGCTTCCGAGCCGAAGGAAGCGCCGCTGCGCTTCCGACCATCGACACGGTTGCGTTGCTGTCACCGCAGTTCCAGCAACGCTGGAAGCGTTGCGCTCCGCTTCGCTTCGCTTGCCCTAGAGGAAGAGGTGTTGAAGCAACTTCAACGAAGAAGACAAGACGGAGCCTTTAGGGCTCCGTCAAACAACATCATCAACTTGATTCAAGACGGAGCCCTTAGAGGCTCCGTCTGTTGTTGACGTGCTTCAGCTCGCTTCGCTAAGGCTGCGCTCGCACTTCACTTCAACCACCGGCCCGTGCTAGGGCACGGGCTAAACCCCCCGTCCAGATGCCACACCTGGACTCCCGACCGTCATGTACGGCTCGACAACAACAGAAACCATCACGTCCACCACACTCACGTGCAGCAGACAACAGACCGTTACCGGTGACGAAGATCCCGTGACCGCCGCCATGCGGATGGTCGGAGCAAACGGTCGGGCTACAGCAACACTATCTCTACAACAACCCCCCGAAGGGGTACCACCAACGTAGCAACCCCCGTCAGAGACAACCGTTCCCACGAGACAACACGCAACCCCAAAACGAGAACAACAACGAGGCTGCGGCAGAGACAACAACGAAGAGACGTGGGAGCACCCGCCAGGGTGACTGTTCTCCGCATCCAGACGGGCATTACCATATGATGCAGCCGGCGTCGTTTATGCACCCCGGTGCCTCGCCGGCCCCCTCCCCCGGGGCTCGTTTCCCCTGCTCACACCATGTATTTGGTGATCAGTTGAAACCCCAGCGTGTGGCAGAGATCCGGGAAGCTCGCCCCCGGAGCTCGTTGTTTCACCACCAGAACTGGGGAAGGTGAGGCACGTCGAGCACCTGTCTATCCCACATAGTGAGATTGGTGTCGTGTGGGTGACAATGCCGTTGATGCGTGTTAGGCTTGCTTTACCTCGTCGTGTTGGGTGTCCTTTACACGCCACGGACCCCTTCCCTCTCCTTCCTCCTTGTCGCCTGCTATCTGTGACGCCGATGGCTCGCTATCTGTTTTTGTTGGGGTCGTGGTGTTGACTTTGGTCTGTGACTGTCTGATACTTGCCTCATGACACAGCGCCACGACTTCTCGGATCTCTCTGCCACTGAGGTGGCAGCTATGCGTTTCTGGTTGGAGGACTGTTTCGGCCCGTTCTATGTCGATGATGAGGTTCGGGACGTCGCTCATCTGGTGGATCGTCATTACCAAGGCGGCGTCGCCGGGTTTCTCGCTGATGCCGTTGTGGCATCGGGTGCAGCCCCCTCATCCTTCCTCATCGAGGCTCGGGACTGGATCCTCGATTGCTTCGAGGATGCCCCGGTGGACTTGTCCGACGACGAGATCGTCGCAGCGGTCGAGCGGCACTATCACGGCGGGCTCGCCGGGTTTCTCGCTGATGTGGTGGCGTCGTGATCGCCTGAAATGCCGAAACCGTACCGGTAGCGGTACGGTCCGGGGAGGGTGGTTCCCTGTCCCGCTGATGATGGCAAACCAACTGGAGGATTGATCATGTTTGTTCGCAAGGTCCGTGATAATGGTGAGGGTTTTTACGCTCTCAAGGATGACGCTCCCGCATGGTTGCGGGATGCCGTGATGGACGCTCATGATGGTGAGCTGCCGAACGATTGGCGGTATGAGACGTGTGCACATATCTGGGCGTCGTTTGATGCCGATCACTATGCATACGATGAGGACGCTTACGCCGAGATCGCTGATGGTCTGGTGGACGTGTATACCGTGGACCTGTTGGGCTGGTTGTCCAGGCATCTGGACCGGTTGGGCTACGTCGAAGAGGCAGCGGAGTCGTTCGGCCGTGGTGATTCGCTGGTGGATGAGATCCGGCAGGGCCAGTATCTGTGCATTGAGCGGATGGTGTCTGCGATCGCTGATGCGATCGTGGTCGCCTATGGCGAGTACGTGGAAGCGTGCGAGGCTGAAAGCCTGGACGCCCACAATCTGCACATGTGGGTCGTTCATGGTTGCCCTGCTGGCCCGTTGGGCTGATCAGGTCTGTGACTGTCACGGACCTGACCGGGTGAGCCCCGGTACCGCAGACCCAACCGTTGGGTTCTGTTGCTCTAGCTATCTGCTAGTGCGTTCGTCAATCGTTTGGAGGAATGATGCCTACGAAGACTGAAGTGCTTGACATGCTGTCGAGCGATCTACCCGAACCGATCGTGGGCGTTTGGTCTCTCACTGATGCGGATGACATTTTCGGGGACCTGATGTCCCATTGGTTCGCCATCAATGATGTTGCGTATGCCGTGCTGGGCGACCATTTTCACGGCACCTACCGACCCGGTGTCTTCGGTCCCGATTGCGAGGATTATCCGGCGTGCGAGTATCTGGCTCTCACGGAGTCGGGTGACATCACGCCGGACATGTTCGACGTTGCTAACCGTGTGTTTGAGCGGGCGTATGACGTGTGCAAGCGTGAAGGGTGGGACTACTAATGAACGTCCTGGAACTGGATAACGGCAACGTGTTCGTTGCCGATCGGCTCTCGTTGTGACCTGGCACCTGTTGGCCTTTGTGGCCGTGTTCACGTTCGTTGTCGTTTGGGCAGTCTGTGATGGTATGAGAGAAAGGATCGATTACTAATGTTGTTTCCACCGATCGCACACGCTGCGAATCCGCCCGAGACCTGGCAGGTCGTGAAGGTTGCGGCCCGTTGCTGGGCTCTTCAAACCGTTTCCGGCGTCACGCTCGAAACGTATGGCACCCGGCTGGGTGCCATACAGGCCCGAACGTCCGGGTTTCTCGTCAAGCTCTACGAGGAGGAGCGGCGTTGGTATGCCGGCGAGTCCGTGCCGCACCACCGCCCGTTTGCTGAGGTGGCTGCGGAAGCGTCCACACAGCGAGCATGGGCCGCTGCGGAGGTTGCCTACGCTGCGGGGGTCCAGGCATGACGAAGTACCGGTGTGCCACCTGTAAACGTGTTTACCGTTCGCCTGTGCGGCTCTCGGAACCTCCGTTGTGTTCAGGGTGGCGGGCCAAGCACACACCGGCGCTGATGACGGAGTTGCCCCGTGGGGTGACGCCGTGACACGTCAGGACGCCTACGCTTACGATCCTCCACCGGATCGATCCGAACACGAGCGGTTGACTCGTGGGATGTCGCATCCGCTCACCTGGCCCCGGCATTACCGTGGCTATTCGACAGAGACCTACCGACGCAACGAAACGAACGACGGGAGAGAGACGTGAACTACATCGCATCGATCATGAATGACGAAGGAACGGGGCTAGTTGAGGTGGATCTACGGACGTTGGAGACCGACCGCCTAAGGCTGCTCCGCACTGAAGCTGAGCAGCATGGCGACGGTGCGATGGCCGATGCGATCTACCTGATCCTTCGGAGACGTTAGGGTGGTTCGACTGAACCCCTGACACCGCCCCTGGTACTATCCAGGTTGCTTACGACGGAGCGGTTCAATCCGAACCAACCGACCACACCACAATCAGAAAGGAAAGGTGAGGGACCGGAATCACGCTCTCAAAACATGGACGTTGTGTCTGACAGCCCCGGCCGTCGGCCGGGGCTGTCTGCTGTCACTTGTTGGCGTCTGCTTGGGGTTTCTCTAGCTGGCTGCGAAGGCGTTCGTTCTCCATGCGTGCCGCTGCCAGCTCCATCGCCAGATGGGCGAGAGCTTTGTCCACGTCACGTTCCGCAGCTTTCAACCGTGCCTCTTCGAGCCGGCGCATCTCGTCATCCGCCAACCACCGCTCCCGATACCGGTACAGTGTGGGTTTGGCGATCTCCCACCGTTCGAGCAGCTTGTCGATAGAGTCTGTTGCTTCGGGGTCCCAGAGCTGTAGAGCCTCGTACTCCTTGCGGAGTTGGGCGATCTGCTCAGGGTTGAGCTTCCTCCGCTTCTGTGTCATGTACTGGACGCTACCAGACCTTACGTCCGGTGGGGGTCAAGTCAGGGTAAAGTCGCAGGGTCCCCGGACGCCCAGAAGTCATCGAACTTCGGGTTCTGTCCGACGCCGACGAACCCGGCCATCCGTACCTGCTTCAAGCCTTGCTTGTCGAGCAGTTTCCCGCAGGCGCAGAACAGCCGCTGGCTTTGCGCCGGTTGGCCGCAGTTGGGGCAGATTGTGTCGCTCATCGTAGTGACACCCCCGCCGGTGTTCACGCTGCGTCTCTGTCTGCCCGCTATCCACGTCCGTGTGACACCCCTCCGCTAATGTGGTTCTGGTACTGTTCCGTGACCACATGAGACTTTGGAGGAAGACACATGGTCATGACTGAAGATGAGGCGAAACTGTGGTTGGACGGGCCGATCGTCCGGCACGTCAGAGCCTCGTACGGCCCGAAGGATGTCCTGGAACTGTTGGAGGGTGTGCATCTGGTGTGCACCGAACTGGAGGAACGGTTCCCTGGGATCCCGTTCCGCAACATCCTGTCCACGTCCGAGGTGGCTTCCCCGTGGGAGACGTTGCGTGCTTTGCGTGGTGCGTCTGTGGCCGCTGACACGATCGCAGCCGTCCTCGGACGGTTCACCTATGTGAAGCCGACTTCTGCGCCTGGTGTCGCTGCACGGTTCGACACGTACACCGACGAGTTCATGGCTGACATCTGTGTGCACGGCCATGACCGTCACGTGCTCGAAGACCACGGATACACGTTCGGTATGGCGCAGGACATGCATTTCGCCTGGAAGCTCGCCCAACCTGACGCCGTGCTGTTGGCCGGGTACGCCGGCCGTCAGGCGGTTCGTCGTCGTCTGGAGAAGCAGCCCGATTGGGACGAGATGGTTCGTCTTGTGATCTGCGAAGATCTGCCGATGCGTGACGCTGCGGTTCGGGCCAACACTTCGACAGCAACGCTGTCGAAGGTGTGTCTTGCTTTCCTCTACCAACTGTGGCTCGCCACTGAAAGGGCGTTGCCGTGAAAGTTCACCAGTCGATCACGAACGACTGTCTTCGTGCGATGCAGTACAACATCGAGACGAAGGTGTACAACGGCGGTTCGGTGCGTGCTGTGGGCACCGGTTACCACAAGGGTTTGGAGACGCATTACGCCGCCCGTCGTGACGGTCTGCTGCTGCCGACCGTCGATGAGTGTGTTGCTGCGGCGATCGATGAGTTCGATGCGGTGTCGTCGGGTGCGCCGTCGCATTCGTCGGAGCTGGAACGTGAAGCCGGCGTGTTCAAATGGAACAGTCGGGTTCCTGATCGTGCGTTCGCTCACGGTGTGATCGAGACGATGGTCCGCTCGTACTTCGATAACGGCCATTTCTGGCCGCTCAACTATCAGGTGTTGGGCATCGAATGTTCGTTCAACCTGCCGTGGCGGAACGACCATCGCCGTGGCGGTCAGATCGATCTGGTGTTGCTGGAGCCTTCCTCGGGCTGGTTGTTCATCGATGACCAGAAGACTTCGAGCAAGAACCGTTGGGCGAAAGGCAAGGAAAGCCCTCGCAAGAACTTGCAGGCACCGTGGTATTTCTGGGCCGCACAGGAACTGTTTCCCGGCCACGTTGGGGCACGGTTCTCGTTCTCGATCATGCTGTACAACGGCACGTTCGAGCGTCGTGAAGCGACCCCGACCGCAGCTCACATCGCCGCCGCCGAGGATGTGCTGGAGCAGACTGTGGCGCTGTACGAGGTGTTGCGTGCGAACGGCATGGATCTTCCTGCGAACCCTGGCTCGAACCTGTGCAGCCCCGAGTGGTGCGACTGGTTCGAGAGCGTGTGCCCGCACGGTGCGGCCCTGGAAACCCCTGTCAGTATCGGAGAACGTCTGTGACGATCACGGAAAGGGATGCATTGCATGAGTTGGCTCTATGTTCCGGGTATGGGGGGTTCAGCCTCGCCTTTGAGCTCGCAGGTGTGGCACATCGAACCGTATGTCACGTTGAACGGGACTCCCACGCAGCGGCCGTCCTCGTGGCGAGGATGGAAGAGGCGTCCCTGGATCGGGCTCCTATCTGGGATGACCTTGCCACCTTCGACGGCAGACCTTGGTGTGGAAAGGTGGATCTTGTCACTGCCGGGTTTCCATGTCAGCCGTGGTCCACGGCTGGGAAGCGTGGTGGAGTTGACGACGACCGTTGGCTCTGGCCGCAGATCGCCCGGATACTCCGTGAGGTTCGACCGAGCTTCGTCTTCCTGGAGAACGTGCCGGGGCTCAATCGAGCTGCCGATGGTGGAGGGCTATCGCACGTCTTGGCGGATCTTGCCGACCTCGGGTTCAATGCGGAATGGGGTTGTCTCTCGGCGTCCGCCGTTGGAGCCAGTCACCGACGTGAACGCTTCTGGCTTTTCGGGGTGGCCCACTCCAGTGGCTGGGGACTCGAAATCGAACGGGAACTCGGAGGCGGCGCTGGCCCGAGGCTTCAAGGGGACGCTGACCGACCGGGCTGTGCGGATGTGGCCGACGCCGAGAGCGTCGGAGGCGATGCGGGGCACCGACCCGGAGCGCCCCGGCCGAACGGGCGGGCCGTCGCTGAAACAGGCGCTTGGCCTCCACCGCCCGACGACCACGACGGATGGGACCGATGGCGAGCAGCGAGCGGACCTGAACCCTCGATTCGTCGCAGCACTGATGGGCGTCCCGTGGGACTGGTTGAGTCCCTGCACCTCGGTGGGAACGGACTCGTTCCACGAGTGGCTGCGGAAGCACTCTCTCGGCTCTCCCGTCGTCTTACAAGTCTCTGACCGTCCCATATCTACACTCTGAACACCCGAAACCACCCGAAAGGAACCTCAATGCCCCTCGAAGACCGTGATCGTTCGATCATCGCCCAAAACGCCAACAACGTCGCCTCTCAGGTCGTTGCCGCCGCCGTCCAGGCGGGGCAGATCGAGATCGACAAGGCCAGCAACTATCTGGCTGACATCGCCCGTGACGTTCAGGCGATCACCTACACCAACATTGCTGAAGCCGGCGTGACCGGCAACTTCCCCGGAACCACCGTGGAGAACACGGCTCAGGTGATCCCGCATCCTGCCACCGTGCAGCAGGTGCCGAACACGCCGCAGGCTCCCCCGCCGATCCCCGGCGTGCAGGAAGACCCCGACGACGCCCTGTGGCGGGAGCTGGTGGAGAACCCGTCGAACTTCTGGGACAACCGCACCAACAAGAAGAACCCGAAGGGTCCTGACTTCGCCCACAAGACGAAGAAGAGCCCGGACGGGCGGTTCGGGGCCGGCCTGTGGCTGAAGGACAAGCCGGCCTGGGTGAACCTCTGATGTTGGCCGATTTCCAGACGTACCAGTTCATCGACGCCGACGGCCGACCGGAGGGGGGTCAGACCTTCGGCCCTGGCTTCTGCATCTCCTGGCAGCGTGGCCCGCTGGGCCGTGGCGAAAATCGTCTCGCACCGAACGGTGCGTTCGTTGAGACCATCATCGCAGCGGCTAGGGACCGAATCGAGTTCTACAACGACAACGGTTTCTACTGCGACGAGAACGCCGATGCCGCCCATTACCTCTCTCTGGCTCTAGAGCGCCTGCATGCCCGCACGGACCGGCGTGAGCAACAGGGCGTCGAGGGCACACACCAGGGTAGCTAAGTCAGCATTCCCCTTTCCATCGGCCGGGGCGGCTGCCCCGGCCTCTGTGTTCTTTGGAGGAACGATGAGTGGTGTAGCAAACCTGTCGGAGTCGTTCGATGACTTCGCAGCATGGGCAAGAGATCCGATCCCCCGAATCGGATTCGGGCTCCCTTTCTTCGATGATTCCACCAATGGTGGCATCGCAAGGTCAGAGATTACGATGATCATGGCGTTCTCGTCTGTTGGAAAGACGACTATTGGCCTGAACATCATTCGCAACAATCCGCATATTCCAGTGTTGTTCTTCTCGTTGGAAATGTCGAAGCGTATGGTTGCGGCCCGCCTGGCGGCAATCGAATGTGGTGTGTCCACCAAGTATCTGGAGCAGGAGTTCAAGTCCGGCAACACGCCAGGCGAGGTGGTTCGCACCATCGACCGTTTCCGAGGGTTCACGTGCGATGACACCCCAGCGATCACGCTCCGTCAGGCGTCCGAGTCGTTCCACCGGGCCGCAGACCGGCTCGGGACCGCACCCCGGCTGGTCGTGTTCGACTATCTCGAACTGATCGGCGGTGGTGGGCTGATGGGCAAGTCGGAGCAGGTGGACAAGGCGTCCCAGAAGCTCCGGGACTGGACCCGTGAACACGACTGCTCCACGATCGTGTTGCATCAGGTCGGCAAGGGCGACGGTGGTGACGGTGCTCTCGATCTCGGCTCCGGTCGCTATGGCGGCTACGCCCCGATGGATTCGGTGGTGGGTGCCTACGCCCCCAGGCTCCAGAAAGGGATCTCGAACCTGGAGTATCAGCGGGTGAAAGAAGAGATTTGGTTTCAGTTGTTGAAGAATCGTGCCGGCGAGGCTGCGCCTGCCGGCGTCAAATACCGCTTGGACCCGAAGACGATGCGGATCTCGGAGTGGTCGTCGCCCGTGTTCCAAACGCACGTGCAGGCCGCTTTGGGGACCCCTGAGCCCGATGACGTGTATGAGCAGTACAGGAGTGTGATCTGATGGCATCGAAATCGTTGAAGACGCAGGACACCCACCCGTACATGGTGTTGAAGAAGTATGTGGATGATCCGCCGAAGTTTCGGTATTTCAAAGAAGCCCAGAACTGGGTGATCAGCGACGTGAACAGGCTGCGTCCGCTGCACAAGGGGTTGGGTGACACGCTCGCACTGGCGGCGCTCGATGATCTCGTGGAGCAGGCCAGGTCTCTGACCGTGGCCGGTGGCGTCGTGTCGGGCGTTTGTGATCCTCACACACAGTTGGTGTACACGGCCGAGGTGGTGAAGCGGACGTGATTGACGTGGCAGACATGACTCGCTCGGATATCACGTTCGAGCTGCTGCGTCAAACCGTCTCCATGTATGACGTGGTGGAGTTGCTTGGCTACGAACTGGATGCCAGCAACAAGATCGTGTCCCCGTTCAACCCGAACGAACGTACACCTTCAGCGCACGTGTATGAAGACCATCTTCATGACTTTTCGACCGGCTGGCACGGTGACATCGTGGATCTTGTCGCCGCCCTCAACCCGGACATGAAGAAGTCGGACATCATCTGGAAGTTGTGGAACAAGGCGATCCGAGCCGGGCGTGAGCCCGGCGACGTGGAACGTGAACAGCCCCGTGAGTTGGTTGATTTCACGGATCACATCGACGGCAAGCCCGTCTATGTCGGGTTCCTGAACAAGACGAAGCCGCCCTACGGGGCGGTGTTGGCTAACTATGCCGACCTGTGGGTGCCGCACCGGGACGGGGATCTCGTGTACGGGGTGAAGGTGCGTCTTGCTGGTGGTGGCAAGTCAGCCCTGCCGGGCTCCCAGTTCGGTCACAAGCTGTATCACCCGTGGGGGTGGCGGATTCCGCCACGGGAGAAGCTGGTGTTGTGCGAGGGCGAGTCGGACGCCTGGGCGTTCAATGAAGTCCTGCCGCAGTCGTGGGACGTGTTGGCGTTGCCGTCTGGTGCCGGGACGTGGAAAGACCACTGGTTGAAAGACATCGAGCACATCTCTGATGTGCGTGTCTGCATGGACAACGACCGTGCCGGTCGGACGGCCGAGGCGAAGTTGTTGTCCAAGATTGGACACGGCAGGGCGTTGCCGTTACGTGTGCCGCAGCTCTACAACGATGCCCGTGAAGCGATCGAAGCCGGCTGGAAGCCGTCTTTGTGAAAGTCTCTGACGGTATCGGTATTACACTTGGATCCATGTTCTTTGGGGCTGCGGTTTGAGTAATCCCGCCAGGGCGAAAGGCACGCAGGGAGAGAACTTCTTCCTCGAAGTGCTACGTGAACTGTTCTACCCCGATTATGTCGGTTTGGACGAAGATCATCCGCTGCAACGGCTCGATCAGGCGGCACGTCACAAGCGTGCCGTTGATGGCGATTATGTCGGTGTCCCGTGGACGCATGAGGCGAAGAACACGAAACGGCCTCTGTTTCTCGAATGGGCTCGCCACCTTCGTAAGAAGGTGGGCGACGATTGGGTGCTGTTGTGGAAGGGCGATCTTCGCAAGAAGGAAGGTCCTTACGTGCTGATGCCGTTGTCGAAGTATCAGGAACTGGTGGAGGCTGCACGGTGAACGCCCCATACCGTCGGCCACCGGGTGCCGCCCAAGCCGATTATGCAGCGTCGAAGGCGTGGGAGGCCGAGGTTGCCTCCCATCTGCCGGCGATGATGATCGACCGGACCGCTTCCACCACCGAGATGGACTGGTATGTGCCTGGTTTCTTTCTCGACGCCAAGGAACGCAAGCAGCCACTGTCGAATCGTTGGCCGCTGCCGCCTGGTGTCGATCGTGAGAACGCTTTCGTGTTGGATGAACTGTCGCTTCGCAAGGCGTTGAAGCACGGGTATATGAGCTACTTCGTGTTCCGTGACGTGCCGAACAGCCGTGTGTTTCTGGCTGCCGCATGGGAGGTTTCTTGTGCGAACAAGGTGCGGGTGAATCGTGGCGGCAAAGGCAAGCTGATCCTGGATCTGACCGAGTTTCGTCTGGTGGGCTCGCTTGACGAGTTGTCGATCCTGATCCATCAGGATCAGGTTGATTGCCGGTGGAAGCTGTCCGAGTGCATTTCCGAGAAAACTATTCAACAGGTCTGAAGGAGGGCCACAAATGAAATACAAGAAGCCAGGTGTGTCGTGAGTCTCGAAACGCATCGTCAACACAAGCTGTTCGAGTGGTTGGGTGAACGTCGCCGTGTCTCGTCGTATGGCACGTTCGGTGACGTAGCCGACCCGAAGGAACGTGAAACCCTCGCCCTCTGGCTCGATAAGGAGTACGGCGATTTCCTGTCGTGGTGTGACGAGCAGGACCATCGGCGTGGTGTGGTGTTGGAGCGCACCGACTACGTGAACAGCACGTTCACGATCGACGGGGAAGCGCCCCGTCTCGAAGCGATGCCGACTCCTGCGGCGTTCCCGCCACCAGCGAAGGGGACGCATGAGAGCGACTTGTTTTACAAGTCCAACACATGGGGGCCGATCATCGCCCACCTGCCCGGCACCACAGTGGACGAGACCTACGACGCCGCCCGGGCGTGGAGCCAGTCATGAGCCGCATCGCAGTAGACCTCGATGGGGTCGTGTTCGACTTCGCCGGCACATTCGTGGACGCCTACAACAACTGGTTCGGCGGCACGATCGACACCTTCACACAGTGGGACGACATCGTTACCCTCACCCACTTCAACACGGAAGCTGAAGCGATCCAATGGGCGTCACGGGCCGGGCTGTGGGGGCAACTCCCGTACATCGCCGGGGCACCCGGCGCACTCGATGAGCTGTCGCAGACGCATCAGCTCGTGTTCGTCACGGCCCGCTCCGGTGACGCAGCTCGGGCGACCGCAGAATGGCATCGACGTTCGCCGTGGTCGCACATCCAGTTGCGAACCGGTCAAACCAACAAGCCGGCAACACCGTGCGGCGTCTACATCGATGACAACCCTGGTGTGATCAAGACGGCCGTGAAGGCCGGGAAGGTGGGTGTCGTGTTCGATCAACCGTGGAACATCGATGTGGAATGCAACAACGAGACATCGTTTCGTGCGATGTCGTGGAACGATGTGATCGAGATTGTGGGGTCCCTGTGATCGTCGGTATCGGAAGTGTCGCCCGTGTCGGTAAGGACACCGCAGCCCAGGCGTTGTGTCGTGATCTCGGATACCGCCGTGTCGGCTTCGCAGACAGTTTGAAGCAGGTCGCCATGATCTGCGATCCGCTGGTCACATCGAACGTGCGCCTTCAGAACGTCGGTGTCGGGCACGGTGGTCTCGCCCATGCGGTGCATGGGCTGGGCTGGGAGCAGGCGAAGGACACCTACCCGCTGCTCCGCACGTTCCTCCAGAACCTTGGGGACGGCTGTCGGCGGGTGTTCGGTGACGAGTTCTGGATCGATCAGGTGCTGAACCGGATCGGGCCGGGCGAGCGTGTCGTGATCCCGGATGTGCGCTACATCAATGAGGCCGTCCGCATCAAAGAGGCCGGTGGGTTCCTGATCCGTCTGTCCCGTCCAGGGCATGCCGGCTACGGGCATCGGTCGGAGACCGAACTGCTCGACTACGACGGGTTCGACGTGGATCTCGACAACTCTGGGACGATCACAGATTTGGAGCGTCGTGTGGTTGAGGTGGTTGGTGACGAGTTGAAGCGCCGTGAGGCGCTGGTTCCGCCGTCGCTGCTGGACACGGAGACGGAGTGATGGGCGAAGAGTTCGACCCTTCCGACCAGTTCTTTCAGGCGTACCGGGCCGGGTTTGTTGCTGGCTACGACGAACCAGAGTTGCCGACCGATGTCGGCTCGTTCGATGATCTGACATCAGTTTGGGATCGCTATCTCGCCTGGCTCAACGAGGATGGGGTCACGACGTGACGGCTGACGAACTGGTGTCGCTGCTGGATGACCTGTGCGTCGGGCTCACCGTCAGGGATTTGATGTCCGGCGCAGACCTTCACAGCGTCTCTGGTCTCGATGACGCAAATCTGGCGATTCTGGTGCGTTTCTTGGCCGGCGAACGGCCTTCCGGCACCCCGGAGCCCAAATATGGTTTGCGTGCCGTAGACGGCGAAATAGACCCGTATCCGCTGCCCCGAGGACCGGTATCCACCGGGCAGCCTGAAGGACCAACCGTGGCATCGTATTTCGGGGAAACCGAAGGAGATATTCGACTGCTCTGAGAGAGCAGTCTGCCACCTAATGCGTTGGTACGTGTCGCCGTGCATTGACGAACTCCCCTCCCCCGAGGTTGGAGCCCAACAGGAATACCTGCGGGAAATGGTCGATGACCTCCCACCGAAGCAACGGCACATGATCGAACGTGTCTTCTTCGGCGGGGCGTCCGTCACCGCAGCCGGGGCCGAACTCGGCCTCGCCGCAGTGCGTGCGAAGACCCACTACGAGAAAGGGCTGGCGACCCTTCGTGGCCTCCTGCAATCGAACGAAGAGAACTGAACACTGCAAACAGCCGGCGCTGGCCGGCGACAACCTGTGTGCAGCCCACCGCCATTGGGCTGACAACGGGATCCAGCCGGACAGCTACTACGAGCAGAAGATCATGGCTGGCGTCTGCCAGCCGACCTGGCTGTACATGTCCGACTCTGAAGCCCACGCACTGCTGAACGGGCGCTACAGGGGCGACGGTCGCCGCATCGACCAGTACGTCACGGCAGAACCATTGTTGATCGACCCGGAGGCTTTCACGTCATGATCATCCCTGAAGAGATCGAACTGGTGGGTGGCCCCTATGACGGGGTGATCATCCACCCCGGCCCGAACTGTATGCATACGGTCCTGGACCAGCTCGACGCACAACACTTCCCGTGGTCTGGTCCGGTCCTGCCCGACAACGGCGATCTGTTCGAGGATGAAGGGTTCATCATCGTCGGCGGTCAGCAGCTCGGGGAAGCGATGTACCAGATGGAGTCCGAGCACCGTTGGCAGTACGTGCCGATGGAGGCGGCGCTGACGTGAAGAAGGATGTGGCGGTCGAGGTCGCCAAGGCGATGGTTGCCCACTACGGCCCGATGCTCGGGCTCGACAACTGGCTGGTCTACGTCGAATACGACAAGCATCTTGATCGTGACGTGCTGGCGATGGTGTCACCGACCGAAGGTCGGCTGTCGGCCGTGTTGACGATCGGCAAGTCGTTCCGACGACTCGACTACACCGGGCAGTTGTCGGCCATCCTGCACGAGCTGCTGCACTGCTGCCATCACCGTCTCACCGAACAGACACGGGTCGTGGCTCGTGCCGGCATCGAAGACGACAGCATGTACGAGATGCTGTTCGCCGGGGTCCGCAACGAGGCCGAGTACATGGTCGATCAGCTCTCGCTGGCGCTCGTGGAGTACCTGCCGGAACCCTGATCTCTTGTTGAGTGCGTCTGATCCTGTGTAGTCTTGCGTGACATGCAGGATGGTCCGCTTATCGCACCATCTGGAGATTCGGGGCGACTTCTCACAAAGTTCCTTGTAGTCTCTGACTGCACCGTGATATGTTGAGTCCATCACGAGACAAGGAGGAACTTTCGTGGCGAAGATCAAGGGCTTCAAGATCACCCGAACGGACGGCACCACCCACGGCGGGTACCGCTGGCCGCTGCCAATGCCAGGCGAACGTGTCAGGGTCGAAGCAACGAACCCGACGGAGCACGGCGACCCGTGCCCGCAGCATGAGGGCGACGGGCTCTGTGTGGCGCTGACCGCCAATGCCGCATCTTCTGGCGGCATCAGCCTGGCGTCGTGCATCGGGCTTGAACTCGAATACGACGAAGCCGACATCTTGGCCGAAGGCGAAGGTAAGCGGCGTGTTCGGGCCGTTGATGTTGTCGGCGTCTTCGACGTGTTGGCCGTCATTCGAGCGGGGTTCGCTAGCGACCTGCGGGGAGCGAACCTGCGGGGAGCGGACCTGTGGGGAGCGAACCTGCGGGGAGCGGACCTGCGGGGAGCGGACCTGTGGGGAGCGGACCTGCGGGGAGCGGACCTGCGGGGAGCGGACCTGTGGGGAGCGGACCTGCGGGGAGCGGACCTGTGGGGAGCGGACCTGCGGGGAGCG
>Ga0172380_10001157_pt1 | contig 46589 bp, 34 predicted proteins | sample Leawe162metaG_FD_119747 | JGI IMG/M metagenome (GOLD analysis project Ga0172380, IMG submission 119747) | Leachate microbial communities from a municipal landfill in Southern Ontario, Canada - Leachate well 162 metaG | ecosystem: Engineered > Solid waste > Landfill > Unclassified | place... | reverse complement strand
CTGTTCTAAATGCTGTAGCTAATAAATTAGTACTTCGTATATTTGCTGTTGCTAAAAGAGAGGGACAATATGTGAAATTATTTAATTAAATATTTGGTTTTATCTTAGAATGCTCAGCACAGGTTTTTACTCCCCCCCCCAAAATAAATTTTACATTTTTGAAAATAATACTTGACAATGTAAGTCATTTTGACTAAGTTTGTATTAGTAATTATTGTTTAACAAAATATATCAAGTCAATATGGCTGGATTTAGCAAAGAGCAAGCAAGGGAAATCATCCAACGGCTTAAAAGTAATCTCGATCTTCGGACGGATGCTGAGTTAGCTGTACGTTTGGGGCTTGCGGAAACTACAATCACTACTTGGAAGCGTCGTGGCACAGTTGATATCCCCCTCATAATAGAGAAAGTGAGCGATGTCAGCTTAGACGAATTGATATTCGGCGAGGACAACGAACCCGAGGAAAGAGTCAATCTGACAGTGTTCGGATTGGGTCAGACCGGTGGTAGTGGCTCGGTGCCACTCTATTCGTCACGAGTATCAGCGGGTAAACCACTAGAAGTAACCGAGGAAATAGAAGGGTATATATACCCCAACAAACGCTTCCACAAGGGTACTTTTATGGTCGGAGTGCAGGGCGATAGTATGATAGGCGTAGGTATAATGGACGGTGACAAGCTATTAGTCGATACTCTCAAAGAGCCACGCGAAGGCAATATAGTAATAGCCCGAGTGGACGGCGCTTTGACAGTGAAGACTCTTAACTTCAGAGATGGAGGAGTGCTACTATCACCAGAGAATCCGAAATACAAGCCAATCAAAGTAGATGAGGATACTGCCATCATAGGAGTAGTAGTCGCCACCCAACGCGATTTCGTGTAGCAATTAGTCAATATGACTATATTTATAACGGGGTGTGATTATGTCACAATACCGAACGGGTGAGGTGTGTGGTGACGCGAATGTTAGTGCACTGAGCTTGCTTGCCAAGCCAAAGGCATGGGCAGTCTCCGCATTATGTAGTTTACTTTTGAGATTACCACGTCGCTCCGCTCCTCGTAATGACAGTGATTAGAATTAAATATGCCACAACCAATAGCCATAATAGATTGCAACAACTTCTACGCTTCGTGCGAGCAGTCGTTAGATCCCGCAATAGCAGGGAAGCCAGTAGTTGTGCTTTCCAACAATGATGGGGTCATAATAGCTCTATCGAACGAAGCGAAAGCTCTCGGGATAGAGAAGTTCACACCTGTGTTCAAGGTGAAGCATTTGCTTACTCAGCACGATGTGATAATCTGCTCCGCAAACTTCCGGCTTTATGCGTACAAATCGCAGCAGATTATGGATTTGCTCGGCAATTATTCACCCGAGGTGGAGGCGTATTCCATAGATGAGGCATTCGTAAATTTGTCGGGATTTAGTCGATTTAATTTGACGGATTATGCTAAAGAGATACGCGAAGAGATAATAAATAAAACAGGGATATCAACTACTATCGGCATTGCCCCGACCAAAACATTAGCGAAAATAGCTAATAGAATTGGCAAGAAACAGTACGGATACAGCGTAGGTGTCCTAGATATATACAGTGATGGGAACACAGAAAAATACCTGAAGATGACTGATATAGGCGATGTATGGGGAGTTGGTAGGCGATACAAGAAAATGCTCAATGGGTTCAATATTCAAACGGCTTATGATTTCGCCCAAGCACCAGACCATTGGATTCGCAAGCGGATGTCCGTAGTCGGATTGCGTACAGCATGGGAGCTGCGAGGGATGCCGTGCATAGATATGAAGTACGAACAGCCAGCGAAGAAGATGATAATGTTCTCCCGCTCATTCGGGAAGAAGCTAAAAAGCAAGGAAGACTTGATAGAGGCGGTGGCTCTATTCACAGCCCGAGCAGCCGAGCGTATGCGTTCGCAAGGGTCAGCCGCCAAATACATATCAGTTTACTTGAGTACTAGCCGCTATGCCGAAAAGAAATATTACGAGAAATGCGAGATGCGGCTGCCCGTACCGACTGATGCGACTTGTGAGATACTTAGTCATACGCTAAAAGCGGTCAATGAGTGCTTCGAAGAAGGGATACTTTACTACAAAGCGGGAGTACTACTGAGTGGATTGCAACCAGCGAATAACACGCAAACATCATTTCTCGATACTGTGGATAGATACAAAATGTCGCGAGTCACCGAAGCCGTAGATCGTATAAATTTGAAAAGCGGTACGGACACAATTATATACGCGGCGATGGGGACGAAAAATGAGTGGAAACAAAACCAGAATCATAAATCACAAAATTTCATTGATTCCGACAAGCTGACAATTGATATAAAACGAAGCGTCGGATTCTTATAAAAAAGGAGTATATCATGTACCAATTCGAGAAACTAAAAGGTGAAACATCACCAGCGTATGAAGCTTTCATAGACTACAGAGAAGGTAAGTGCAACCCAGGTGCAGAATCTGCAAGAAGACAAAAACAAATAGAAGATTGGATGCGCAAATGGGGATGGGAAGAAAGACGCGATCAATATGAAGAATACATAGATGTAGTGGCAAAAAAGAAAAAAGTAAATACTAAGTCAGGACAAGACGAGCTACAAGGCCTTCTGATAGAACTCAGAAGAATGCTTGCAGCGAAAATAAAAGAGAGTAAGAGAGAGGTGGAAACGCTAAGTGCGGACAACCTTGTCAAGCTCGTCTCCCTGTCTTGCCGAGCTATTATGGATATAGCAAAAGCAGAACGCGATTTGGATATGGATAAACTAGAAAACCACAGCTGGGGCGAACTAGCGGACATAATCCGCAATGACCCCGATGCATTCAAACTAGCACAGCAACTGAGTGGGATGGTTTATGGGTGAGGAATTGTTTTGTAAATTTCTGACTATTTGTTAAGTTAAGTGGTTAATTCAAGATAATAAAAACTAAGTTTGAAACAATAGGTTATGATTAAAATAGTTATCTTAATAATGATAGTATATTCTTTACTATCGGCAAGTTGTTTAACAGATGAAGAAATAAAAGAAAGGACAATCTCATTTTGTAATAAGCTTATTGAAAATCCTGATAGCATTACAAGTATACTCCAAAATGAAAAGATAATTAGAACAGATCTGATAACTAAACAAGAATACTCTAGCTATATAATAGAATTTGATACTGCAATAATAAAAGCTCAAAAAAGGAATGACTTCTTTTTAAGTGACTTTAAAATACAATCAGCAGATATTTATTCAGAGAAATTAGTTGTTTTACATTATAAAAAACATGATAATTTATTCTATAATATTTATAGTTATCTTGATGGATTATTCGGTAGTGCCGGATGTAATAACAATGTAACGTATCTCTTTAAGATACAAGATGATGAAATTTATTTCTTAAGTGTCAGTATTTGTCAACATATGCAACCATCTATACTAGATGAATAGTATTCTATTTGAAGTCCTTCAAACCATTCGTTTCCCTATCCATCGATTTACCGAGATAGCTAGAAAGCAGTATAGAGAACACAACATAGGTAACGAATACGTAGAACCCTGGTTGTAGAGCTGTGTGATTAGTCGTTATCGCCGTGAGGGTATCGCTGTTTTGGTTTAGTCCCTCCAGCTGATTGTCGAGTATTCCTTGGAATGCAACGTAAGCCATGAAAATAGCCACTACCATAACATCAGCCATAGACCATTTGCCAGATTTGAAAGTCATCCATTTAGCAAGTTTGTTTGTTCTATACTTAGCACTATAAAGATATATAGACATAGATGTTAGCTTCATGAATGGTAGCAATACGCTGAATGAGAAAATCATAAACGCTACCACCATAGAATCAATCTTACCAGTACTCATCATAAGAGAAACAATTTCAAATATGCTTTTGCTTCTGTAGAATATATATTGGTTAGAAAATTCAATATTTTCCCCTAAGATAAAGAAATTCATCTCTCTGAACCGAGCGTCTATCTCGATCATTGGCGAGGCAACTCCAGTAAGCAATATTACAGCACCAAAAAGTATTGAAAAGCTAAGGAGAATGTATTTTAATTCCTCGTTATTCCGGAATATAATCCAAAGTAAGACAAAAACTATTGCTATGCCTATCGGGACGAATGAATTGTATAATACTGCTTTATAATATGCATCTACTTTTGTAGTTGTTACTCGGTTGAATTCCTCTTTACTATCCACACCGTATTTATTCAGATATTTATTATATCTTTCTACTTTTGTACTATCATAAGTACTTACTGCTAGTTCGTCAATTTTGGATAGGACTAATAACTTTAGTCTTTCTTTTCCATCTTCACTAGTAATCTTTTTCATTATAGCATCTGTTAAGTCAGGTACATTTTTTTGAAAGTCTTCAACATCAAAGAATAGATTGACAGCGTGCTTTCGGATGAATTTGAGAACAGTACCGTCATCATCTTGTATTACTTTATCCGTTCTTTTTATTACGCCCACTAATACTTCATCTATTGCTACTCTTATTAAACTGTCTTGTTCTTTGGTAAGCTTAAATTCTTCAATTTGTTTTACGGTAATCTTTCGGATTTCTGATTCCCAATGATTAACGGACATCAATCCAAACATAACATCATTGACTTTACTGATATCTTCTTTTAGTTTAGCACGTTCTTGAGAATTAGTATAAACTACATCAGAAGTATAAGCAGTAACAACAATTAATATTGTCAATAAAATTGAAAATAAAATTTTCTTAGTCAAACTCGTATATCCTTGTTGTCAATTTTAGTACTAAACTACACAAATACTCATATATTCGAAAGAAATAACTAAATATGAACAAAATAATTTGGAAGAATTAACAGTGTTCAGTAAATTTGCATTGTTAATTTCAACAAAAGTGAATAAGATGAATAGAAAAGAAATACAAGAAGAAAGAATGAAGAATTACTTCATACAAGCTACGAAGGAAATAATAACAGGCGAAGGTATAAAAGCACTAAGTGTCAGATCTATCGCCGAGAAAGCTGGCTACTCATTCGCTACGCTCTATAATTACTTCAAAGATGTGAAGGAACTAATATTCTATTGCGTACAGGATTTCTCGCAAGAGTGCCGAGAATACGTAGTCAGTAGAACTGAGAGTGAAGAACGCGGTGTTCCAAAGATAAAGAAGATAGTGAAATCCTACGTAGAGTATATGGTGCAATACCCCGGTATATTCGACTTATTTTATGTAGAGAAAATAGCGACAGATGGTACTTCGCTCTCAGCATCGGATATAGTAGTCAAGTTCATAGATGAACTATGCGAAGAAGAGTTACAATACTGCATCGCTCAAGGTACATTCAGACCGGGTGAGGCAATTGAGATAATGAGTAATATCCGTAATTCGATAATAGGAATATTGTTGTTGTATATGAATAGACAACATCCTAAGTCATATTATGACTTCGTTGTTAGTATCAATCGGCAGCTAGATAGAATACTAGATTAACAGTGTTCAATATATTTACAGCTTTATAAACTTGTAGCTATGGCTCGGGGTTTTCACAAAGTAAACCCCAGCTGTTAGCTTGCTTATATCAATGTCTTCGCCACTGTAGAGAACACTCACCACTTGCTTTCCATAAGCATCGAATATTTGAATCTGAGAGTTTAAAGTTGATGCATTCAATTCTAGCTTTATGAAATCGGACGCGGGGTTGGGGTAAACTGAGCCGGTTATGGTAGTAACTGTTTCTACAGAGGATTGTGGGTCAACTAGTTGAGTAATGCTATATGACCAGGGACAATTGAGTCTAATAAAATAGCTATTGTCATTACTTAAGTAAGATCTATGTATATCATGATCATTTTGTGTTTCCGAATAAAAATATTCAGAAATAGTATCTTTATCAAAATTATAAGATGAAAAAGCTATATAGCCGAACAACCCTATTAATACTTTATTATCATAATAATACCAGACTATAGGTAGGTTACCAATTAGACCGAAATCGAAAAATTCAGATCCAGCATTAAGTGAATCACTAGCCAAATCCTTTAATCTAAAATTGTCTGTTTGCATATCGTAAATACCAACTTCATAATTAGTATTTTTATTTCGTACATATTTGCCGTATAACACGTATCTTCCATTTGGAGATACTGCTTTAAATATAAAATCATCAGGTATATGCTCTATCATATCAGATGTAATTGACTCGTCAAATATATCGTATTTAATAATTTTAACACCGTCATAGCCAACTAAGGTTTCTTTTCCATCGAATTTATTATTTTTTCCAATCCCAGACTCACTTAATATTATTGTTTTATTCAAACTAAAATCTGAGTAATTGAATATATTAATAGTATCCTCATTCATTACTATTATTCGACCACCATCTATATTAGTATAGTAATACTCAGTATTACTATACCTAGTACTTGAACCTAAACCAGTATGAAGTTCTTTTTCAAACATGTCTGTTTCAACATTATAAAACTTCATTGTTTGACCATACATAAAACCTATATATTTTGCTTGATCTATGAATAAAGCTGGCTCTGCATCATTTACTTTAAGATATTTTACAAATTTTTCATCAATAGTGACTAATACATTTTCATCTCTATAACGGCCTGAATTAATTACAGCATACTTATTATTATCACTTATAGCTGCTTTAAGAGGAATATCAACAAATGTATTGATAAGAGGTCTTATTTGAGTTTTTTCTTTAAAGTTATATGTTGAGAATCTTTCCGTTATTCCACTATTACCTCCTTCGGTACAATCTTGAGTACTATACTCAATTATTAATGAATACTCTAAGTTAGGTGATATATAAATATGTCTAATAAGGTTATAATGTGCACTTACACTAAATCTATTATTGACTAAGGTATCAGCCACTATATCATATATCTTTTGAGAAGTTTGGCTATTAATTAACAAGTACTTCATATCCGAAGTGAATTCGAAATTATTAGGTTCACTATATTCTATATCTCTTGTATATTTTATACTTCCATCAGCTGTGTTAGCAACACCGATAACATTTACTCTTTTAAATTTACCCTCTTTTTCCATATCATAATAGAAGCTAAACATTTTACCCTTATCTTCAAAAGAGAAGAATGTATATTCTTCTTTGAAAGGGATGGTATTTATTATTTCTTGATTATCGATAAACCAGAACATAAGAGTACTGTCACGTCTGAAAGCAATCTCGTCTGCAAATGAGTTGAAAGCTGTAAAAGTATAACCATCATTTACAGGGTCTAAGTCATGGCTAGCAATCAGTAGCCCATCATCAATGTTATAAACTTGAATTTGATTTTCTGTGGAATTATAGAAAAAATACTTACTTCCATCTTTAGAAAAACTACTCTTTTTAATATTACTATCTAACTTAAACTCTTGTATTTTTTCAAAAGTCAGATAATTGTAGATTGTGATATACTCTGGTCTGTAATTTTCTGATTTGTAATAAGCAATTCTATTTGATTTAGCATTTATCTCTACGCTCTTTATATCAGTACCCCAAGGTAAGTCTATATCAAAAATCTTATAGCTGTCTTTCTCAATATCAAAAACAATAGCTTTATATCCACCACCGTTCCCTTTCCAACCTGATACAACTATGTTGTTGTCATCTTGAGGGTTAGAAACAAACTCTGTACTGAAATAAGGCATAGACTCCTGTGCTACTAAAGAACTCGTTACTATTATGGCAACAAGTAGATATGTAATAATTAGTCTCATAATTGTCCTCTATGTTTCATTCTTTTGCTAAGATACTCTACAATTTAATAAACTTCCATGACTTATCGCCCACTTTCACAAAGTAAACCCCAGCTGTCAGCCCACTTATATCTATGTTTTCGCCTATATATATAATGCTCATCACCTGCTTTCCATAAGCATCGAATATCTGAATCTCAGAGTTTATAGATTTTGTATTCAAATCTAGCTTTATAAAGTCCGATGCTGGGTTGGGGTAAATGCCGCCAGTTATAGTTGATGTTGTTGATTCGACAGATGTTTGTGGGTCTCGGATAGCCCCGATTTCGTATTCTACAGGGCAATAGTGAGAATAAAAAAGCGACCCGTCATTACTGATAATTGGCTCTCTATCCCCTGACATTTTTTCTATTTTTTTCGTTACGAAATCATATTTAGAAACTAGTAGTAGTCTATCAACAGGATTTGATTCATATCTAACCCACATTATCTCCTGATTACCGAAAAATCCAGCACTAAGGTAAACCATTCCATTATCAACAAAGCTAGGTTTTTCTTTGTAAACTTCCGATTTGAGCGTATTATCATATACTATGAACTCATTATCAGTAGTGCGGAATAGTAGAAATCTACCATTAATACTTACATCAACGAGCTTATTCGTTGGGTCCATATTCGTGATTGGAGTATCGCTTTTTTCACCTGTATATGCGTTGAATTTGTGTAATCTTTTTAGTGAATAAACACTGATAGTCGAATTATTGTCGAACGAAATATCCGTTGGCTCTAGTCCTAGTTCGCTATAGTTGAAAGTATAAACTAACTCGAAAGTAGTATAATCGTAAACTTTGATTTCCGAATCATCAGTTATTACTATTCTTCCATCACCATTTGAGAAGAAGTAAACCTCATTATAGTTTTCAATTCCGGTCTCGAATTCTCGTTCGAATTCTTCCGATTCGGTATTATAGACTTTGAATTTTCCTTCTTCCACAAATGCAATTCTGTTGTTATCTTCGAGGAAAGTTACAGGATAAGCATCTACATTTACATATTTTATAAAGTTCTCTTGGTTATCTACAAGGGCATTAGTAATGGTTGCCCCTATGTCACTTCCAGACACTACTAATAGTTTATTGTCCTTACTAACTATTGCATTCTCGGGTCTAGGTATGTATCCATAAGGTGCTGAAGCAAGTTTTTCAAGATTTTCTGTTTTATAAATAGAGTAAATATAATCTGTAACTGCATCTTCAAAATTTCTACCACAATATATATCAATAATATCCATAGCTACAGCTCTGCTATTGTCATTGTTTACATACATATACGTAGGTATATTTTTGTCATTATTATCGGGGGCATTATTGTCTTTTACGATTTTCTTATTTACCATATCAAAAACTGAAAAAGCATGAGAATTATTTACTACTAGATAATTCATATTAGCTGAGAACTCAATATTATCTACTCCTTTATAACCGAAATCTTTTCTATAAGTAACTTCTCCGTCGGAGCTTTTGGCTATTACTACTTCGCCACCAGTCGTGTAAGCTAATGTATTGCCATCGTCGATAAATTTAAAATTTGCACTTGGATTGAGTATTGTGATTTCCCTGTCTTGAACTTTGTTAGCAATAGACCATACGTATAGGGAGGTGCCATTCTGTAAGTAAAATTCATCTTTGGCAGAATTGAAAAAGGCCACTGGTTGAGCCCCTTTGAATGAGTTTACAAAAAACCTATCCAATCTTTCACCTGTCATAGCATCGAAGATGGAAACATATTCTTGCGAGTTACTATAAGAGTAAATTTTTGAACCATCACTTGAAACTCCAAAATTATCCCCTCCATCATCTAGAGTTATAAATCTTGTGGATTTAGTAGCACCAAACTCATAAATAATGACTTTGTTGTTTGTAAAATAGTAAGTTAATCGAGAGATGGAGTTCATCTGTATGTCCATTAGATCCGAACTATTCATTATTTCTAGTTGGAAAGTCTCGGAAGTTCCTTCGGCTATATTCAGGTTGGTTGCCCAAGGTAGATGGTCGTAATAGAAACTAGTAACAATTACTGCATTGGAATCGTTGCTCGAAAAAACTGTAAATCCCTCCCTAGCATTATCATTCTGACCATACAAAAGTGTTGAACTAACAACGAAAAGCATTGCTAAAAAAAGAGTAGATATTGTTTTCATTTGATTTTCCTCATATTTTTGTTGAATGTAATAACTATATCTAGATGTCTTAACACGTCAATTGTAAACAAAGTTACACAATATGCTAATTTATTGCAATGCCCCCTAGCAGACATAACTCAAATATATTAAATAAATATCAGAAATAAGTGTAACTTTAAAGCGTTTGAAAGCATCTGAGGATAATATTTATTAATGATAGAGATTTAAAAAAAATGATTAGAAAACTACTAATTGTCGTAATGATGCTAAGTGCAACGCACTTACTGGCTGACACCAAAGGACTAATAGAAGGTAAAATAAATAAGAAAATAATTGCTACATCTGGTAATCAAGTGCAATATCCATCAGATTTGGATTTCAATAAAGCGGATCAAAATCAGCTTTGGATTCTTAATAAAGGGGTAACTGCAGGTGAGTTAGGCGGAACAACTCTTATGATAACTAACCCTGGTACGACCGTTCAATCTTTTGATTATAGAAAAGATGGTAATGCTTGGCACTTTATGGTGAACCCTGCTGCCCTTGCCTTTGGGGATACTACATGGGCAACTGCTCAAGACCACTTCAACGCTAATAGACAAGAACTAAACGGAGCATTCTGCGGGCCTACTATGTGGCCTTCCGATTTAGATATTTATGCCATAGTTGGTAATCCTGCAAGTAATCAAGTCAATGGTAGCCATTATGATATGATTCATCAAACACCATACTCAAGTGGTATCGCACACGAAGTAGATAATACTTATTGGGTGAATGATGGTAATATGGGGAATATTACAAAATACAAATTCAACGAAGCACACGCACCTGGTGGACACGAGCACGAAAACGGCGAAGTTTACAGACATGTCGATGTACCATTTACTATGAACCCAAATGCTCCAGCTCACATGGAACTAAAAGGCAATTGGTTATACTACGTTAATCCTGGTACAAAAAGTATAAACAGAATGGATATAACTTCTGGTACTATTGGTAAAGATTTATCCTCAACAGCAAACTATGGTGAACAACTTGCTACGTTTGTAGAAGTAAACAACACGACTTGGGAGACAGTTGTATCAACTGGTTTAGTTAGCCCTAGTGGATTAGATTTGAATGATGATTATCTAATAGTTAGTGATAATGCGACTAGTGAAATCGTAATATATGATATAAATACTTTCGAAGAAATAAAGCGATTAAAGACAGACGCACTTAGTATAATGGGTATCAAATTCGATGCAATTGGTGATATTTACTACGTAGATTATCTCGGTCAGAAAGTCATAAAATTAGAGGGGATGAGTGGAGTTAATATCTATACTGCTAGTAATCATCTGAACTATATTCCAAATGAAGATAATATAGTTGAAGTTATGGTAGAGAATAATACTGATACTGAGATTACTATTTCGGTAGCAAGTATTAAAAATACTACAAAAGCTCAAAGTGCAGAATTTGGATTCAACTATAGCGTAACTACACCAGAAACGATAGTTCCAATAACCGTTCAACCTGGTGAAGTAGAGTCTTTACAGCTAATAGTTGATATTGCTTCTGGTAATGGTATATTTGAAGTAGAATCAACTATTATGGTAGTGCAAAATGAGAACGAAGATTCATTTTATAATACAAGTTTCACAGCTAGTTCTTATCAAATCCCTTTGGTTTATGTATATGATGATTCCGAGCAGAACCGTAGTAATGCCGACTTATCTGGATTGCTTAGTACTAATGGATACGCAGATTATGTTGAAATGGACGCCATAAACTATAAGCATTATGGGACAAGAGTGAAAGGTATAAAAACATTGATTTGGAATATGGGTACATTGGGAATACTAAGCTCACATGAACATACTAATTTTCAATCTTTGAGAGATGGTGGTACGAGTCTATTCTTATTAGGTGATGGTCCATATTATAAAGCTGGATTTGAGGCACAGTTTACACTAGCCCCATTCGGTGCAATGTACAATGGAGAAATTACCCAAGGCATGAGTGGAATTGGTACTATTACTATTAGTGGAGTTAATGGAGACGATGTATCTAATGGTTATACAGATATCTCGGGTATCGTTTCAACAGTAAACGGAGGAACAACTAAAGTCGCTACACAGAATCTGATTGCAGCCGACAACAAATCACATAATGTATTCCATCACTCTATTTCTGATCAAAGCACAGTTTCTATTCGCAACGATAACGGCTCAACTAGATCACTTGCGTTGGGTATGAACATGTATAACTTTACTGATGGAATTCAACGTAACAACATCTTCAAAAGTATTATGGATTGGTTGACTTATAAAAATGCTACTGGCGTTTTCGAACTTGCGGGTTACGAGCCAGTAGGTGTTTATCCTAATCCTACTACAGACTATGTGCAGTTTGATAATCTGGAAGTAACTCCAAGTACTAATATAAGGGTGCTTGACTTGGCAGGAAATTCGATTAGAAATATAGATTATACTCAAACGAGTATCAATGTTTCGGACTTATCATCGGGTACATATTTCCTAATGATAGAAAGTGAGAATAATATAAAGTTTGCAAAATTCGTAAAGCAATAGTTTAATTGAATAGCATATATTAAATTGAAGCTCCCCGTGGGGAGCTTTTTTTATTAATACTGATTTACAATGCATTTATGCCTACTCTGCGACTCTACTTCCAATAGCTTTTACAAAGAGCAATACTACCAATGTACCAACTGCAAGGGGATATTCAGACCTATTGAGTCGTTACCCACTTTAGGAGAAGAGAAGGCGAGATACGACACTCACAATAATGATATTCAAGATATCCGTTACCAAGAATTCGTATCACCAATCACTAATGCTGTTCTGGAATACCACACGTCCACGGAACTAGGTCTAGATTTCGGTGCTGGCCCAGGTCCAGTAATAGCTATGCTCCTAAAAGAAAAAGGGTATAATATAGAACTATACGACCCCGTATATTATGACTTTCCCGAACTATTACAAAAGCAATATGACTACATCTTTGCATGTGAGGTTATAGAGCATTTGCACAGCCCCTACGAAGAGTTTAAGAGGTTAATAGATATATTGCTTCCAAATGGAAAACTATACTGCATGACGCATTTATATGACGAAACCATAGACTTCGAAAAATGGTACTACAAAAATGATTTCACTCACGTATTTATTTACACTCGAGAAACGATAGATTGGATTGCTGCCGAGTTCGGTTTTGCGAAACATACTATTGAAAATAGATTGATTACTTTCTGGAAGTGATTGAATAATACTGTCAGAATTATGGATTATTTATTTTACATGAATTGTAGAGACGTAATGTTTACGTCTCAAATCTCTTGTAACCACGTCACTCAGAGTGAACGCAGTGAGCGAAGAGTCCAGGAGTTAATGTAGATTTGCTTAGACTCTTCACTCCGCTACGCTTCGTTCAGAGTGACGTATTGACTGGTGTTTTGGGGACTCAGAGACGTAAGCATTACGTCTCTACAATAAACTACAAAAAAAGCCCATACCACCGAAGTGGTACAGGCCTTGGGCTTAACATGAGGATGAGGGTTTATTCTATTATTATTCTCTGGAGTGCTTGCTCGCCCTTCTCGGATTTGACTACTACATAGTACAATCCTGGGTTCACTCCTGTTAGATTTAAAGATTCACTTGTATTACCTTTGCTGAGTGACAATCCAGTTTTTACATTCTTAATCAACTTACCAGATAGATCATAAATTGAAATTGAGATTGCTCTGCTATCTTCCAACTCGAACTCTACATTAGAATTAGATGTAGCTGGATTTGGGAATACTTTCATTTCCTTGATTGCTCCCGAACAGCCGCTCCATACGTCCATAACAGCGTCTTTCTTTTCTATTGGCTCGTTTTCGCAATGAGCGCTTTGCTCGTAAAGTGCCACCAATTCTGGGTTGATTTTCTCTAGAATATTGGTTGGTAATCTTTTTAGGAAATCATCAGTTGCCTCGTACCAAACTATAAAGTCAGTATTCACTCCATCAAAACTAATCTGAATTGGGATTAGTTCGTTTATGTTATATTCAAGAAAATCGAATGACATGTTTGAGTACAGTTTTGAACTACTATTATTCGAGTCAGTATCCTCATCTCCCCACACTTTTTGACCAGGTTTTAGCGTAAATTCTTGATTATTCTCTCCTTCATCTACTTCAATTTCTGTTTTGATATTCTGTTTACTGTCTTTTATATCAACGATATTAGAATCCTGCATTGTTACATTATTGATTGTTACAGAACTAACACTTTCTATATGATAAACTTTTGTCCCCCTTTTCTTCATTCTCTCTTTTTCTTCTTTAGTTAACTCTCTTGGTTGACTAATATCGTGAATGTAAGATTCCTGTTCATAAATCGTATCTTTCCCTACAATTTTGAATTTCTCCGAGTTTATAACCTTCATATTTGGATTATAATTGTGTATTTTTATTCGTATTGGTTCATCACTTTTTATAAGATATTCATTCTCAGCAATTGTGTCAATAGTTGAGCTTGTACCTCTTTTGTTTAAATCATGAATATCGTCCGATGTTTCAAAGACTGTGTTATCATCAAAGCTTGTATCAAGATTTATCATACTTTCTTTATGAATCTCAATTACCTCCAAACTATCTGATTCCCTTTGAAGAAGGTCTCTTACTGTATGATTATTGTTTGATAAGTCATAGATATTATCTGATGTAATTACTGAACCTTCTATTATTTTAATTTCATCATCCTTCTCATCAAAGAAATCTGGATATCCCCACCAAGAGACCTGGAATGTCTTGTAATAGTTAGGGTCGCCAAATTTTGTAGAATCTAATTTTTTATCAAATAACGCACGTGTATCATACTTATCAAAATCATATTTATGTGAATCTTTATCTATTATTTGTTGGAAATCAAAAGCGACTACATAATCTTGATACTTTACATTTATACTTCTAATACGATTAATATGATTAAGTATATATGGTACATCAGGGTTGTTAGATAATGCATTTACTAACTCTTCAACAACATCGAATGATTTATCAAAGAATTCACTGTTAACATATCCGAGATCAATTTTTGCAATTAAAGTATCCTTCTTTTTACTTGGTTTATCTTCCCTAAATAGACTAGCTAATTCATTATCATCTAAACTATTCACTAGCCCATCTAATCTCTCTTTATGGGAATCTAAATCTTTAATCTTACTATATCCTTCAGGTAATCGTATTTCTAAACTTCTTTCAGAAGTATCGGTTTTTTTGGCATACTTAACACTTACAGTATCTCCATCAACAACATAGTTTAAATCACTATTAGAGCTTACTTCTTTTGAATCATTCTCAATCTTTTCTACTTTCAAATCAATATCTGCATCATCTGTTTTAATATTCTGCTCAAAATTAGTCTTATACTTGGACAAACCATTATCAGTGCTTTTGTACCTCTCCACTGTCGCCTCTACATTTCCTTTCTTGAACAGAGTCAAAGTCTTGAAACCAGTGGAAGTAGTCACCATTGCTGGAGTAGGCAAAGCGTCATGGTCTTTATCTTTGTTATAGTAGTCGCGTTGCTTTTCGTTATTCTGATTGATTGTATAAGTATATTTATCGAAAGCATTGATTTTGAAGCTCTTCGCATCTATTTCTATACCTAGCTTACTTAGCTCATCTTTGGTCAGCTTTAGCGAGTTCACAGACTTTATGTCTATCCTATTCTCATCGGTTATTGTAGTTACTGGCTTTTTATTAACTATATCTTTTTGTTCTGTTTGTAAAGCAGAGATAATCGACTTAGTTTGTGTTGGTTTATTTTCAGGTGTGTCTATTTCAGCACTTGTATTGCTGTTTTGTAATATAATTTTACTCGGTTGATCTACCCTTACTTCGGGTGAAGACAAACTAAAAAATGCTATAGTAGCAATAGTCGCTACTGATGTGATAATTGCTGTTATCATTGGAAATACCTTTATTTTGTTGTACAAATTAGTTGCAATGCCCCCATCGCTCAATTTGCCATAAAGCAGTTTTTTCGCATCGTCCTCTTCGTATATGGGCTCTACGTTCTTTGCTTTTTCAAAATATTTGTCCAATTCACTCATTTGGATACCTTTAAGTTATACGCTCGTTCGCTTTCATTATCTTTTGGGATAGTTTTTTTTTCGATTAGTATTTCAGTTAGCTTTTCTCTACCTCTTTTCAGTCGTGATTTGACAGCAGATTCGGTGCATTTCTGCATTTCGGCTATCTCAGCAATCTTGAAACCTGAGATTTCGAATAGCACTATTGCTTCTTTCTGTTCCTCTGGTAATAGCTCCAAAGCCGAGTAAAGATTCTGAACATCTAGCTCCACTTCGGCAATATTCCTAACGACCAATGAGTTTTCATTCAGCTCACTTCGGTAATCTATACGTCCATTACGAACTATTCCATTTTTGTAGAGTCGGTTAGCAATAGTAAACAAATAACTTTTGAATGCCGCTGGTTCTTTGACTTGTCCAAAGTTCTCATAGGCAATCAGCAAAGTCTCATTTATAATGTCCTTCGCATCAAAAGAGCTATTCGCCATCGCCATCACGAATCGGGACAAGTCCTTTCTGATCGGCTCGAATAGTTCTAAAAAAGCTCTTTGTTTTTGTTTACTCATCTAATCCTGTTTATCATCTACAAAGTATAAGTGCGATGAAACTGAAAAAAGTTGCAGAGTAATATAAGAAAAGTTGCGAGGGATTGGAAATATATATGAATCACAGATTAAAATGATTTATAGATTGCACGGATTGTAGAGACGTATCGCATATTTCTGAAATCCCCCAATACCTTGTTAATACGACACTCTGAGCGGAACAACGTGGAGTGCTTGTGCTGAGCGAAGTCGAAGTAAAGAGTCTAGTAGAGGTAGTTTGAATAATCCATGCCACAGCGAGGACTGATAGGACGTGGCAGTCTCAGGGGTTACTGGTTCTAACACAGAGCCACAAAGATATGATTTTCTATTTCTTTACACAAAGGTCACAAAGTTCTCGTCACTCAAAACGAAGTAAAGAGTCCAGGAGAACTCAAGTAGCAGTTCAATCATAATGGGACTAAAGTCCGATGTGAGGTTGCGAAGTCTGAATATCCGTTGGCTAAAGCCAACGGCAATACACGGAACTCTGCTCCTTTGCAAAAGCTGTCAGAACTTGTTCTTACTCAAGGAGGAAGGAATTACGTTGCCTGAGCTTGTCGATGGCGAGTAATTTCTCTCTAATCTTGATTTCGACGGGCTCAATCAGCGATTATTCTTGTCCACCTTAAGCTTAACTCCTTCGTTAGCAGAGGACTACCACAAATCACCTAACCCTTACAGCAGTGTCTTGACTGCAAGGATTGAGATTCGTATATGCATAAATCTAATTCACTTTATAACCCGATATATCCTCTTGGTCTATACTGAATATGAATTTACCAGTAGGAGAGATTATGAATTTGGCGTCCGAATCCTCCTCTGCTGACCATAACTTTTTACCGTTGCTATAGTCTATTACTTCAAGCTTTTCGGAGAAGCAATAGACGATTCTGTCACCCAAAAACAATGGTGTTAGCTCAACTTCATCTGGGTCGTAATCCCATTCTAGCTTCCATTTATTCTCGCCTGAAAGTCTATCTAACCTTGCTAATCCTTTGCTACCCATTACTAATACTTCTTCGCCTCCAACATAGAGCCCTAAAGTTTTCTTAGCTGATGCACCCCAATAATTATTGCCTGATTTGTAAACTAGTGAAGCGTCGGAAGTACCCATTTGGTCAACGAATTTACTAATTCCCTCTGCATTATTTGACAAATGCGTACTTGTCACTTTCCAATCATAACGATAACCAGAATAAGTAGTAGTAGTTGTGTATTCATGACTAAGTAATTGCTCCGTTACAGCATATATTTTGTCATAAGGGATGGAGCCAACCCCTATATCGTCATAGTTCTTTTTCCAATTGTATTTCCCATTTGAACCAAGAGCGTATAGATTCTCTTCATCCGAATAAAGTAAGGTTTTGTTTTTTGGAGAGTAGTAACTAGCCAAACTAAAACCGGGAGTTGCGAAGGCAGGATCTTGCTCTATTTCTGTATTCCAATTTATTTTACCCGTTTTTGAGTCAATAGACATAACCCCAAATGGATCTTCTTCATCATTTTCTTTTACCTCTATCGAAGCGCCAAACCATCCTATCAAACCGGGTGGCGTTAGTTTCACAGAGAAATCTAAGTATCCGTATTTTAAATATACATTATCATCGAGCATAGCTGCATCAACTATATATTTTTCCTCGTATTGTTCAGTTATCCAAAGTCGCTTGGCATTTTGTATATCATAAAGAGCTGTTCTGATATTTCCACTTACTAATAGTTTATCACCCAAGAACTGACTTTCAACTCTGTTTACGGGTTTACCACTTGCATTTCCATAATCATTTAACTCATTGTAATCGGCTAATAATACTTTACCGGTTTTGCTGTCAACTATTGCAACACCATCTCCTCCTTCATTCCTGTTAGTAGGGTTTAGAGTTGTACCCCTGTGCGAAAGCGATAATATCAATTTATCACCGACCATTCCTGAATAATAGTAGAATCCAAGATTATCCCACTTTGAAAACCCGAAAGGGTCAGCTGATAAACTAGAAACTACCCTTGTGAAAGAGTTAATATAGAATTCTGAAAGTAAAAGAGGGTCAGTATTGAAATTCACTTTACCTGTCTTTACATCAACGCCTGTAGCTCTTATCCACGTACCACCATTAGGAGGGTTTTCGCCATAAACATAAGTCATCAGAAGTTGACCATTTTTCATCTCAACGTATCTATGAGGATATCCTTCTAAATTCTTATCTTCATCTTTTGTTTGCCACATTACTTTGCCACTAGTTAGGTCTATTGCCATCAGCTTATTTTTGAACCCAGCGAATAAATATGATTTATCTCCTTCATAAAATACTTGGTACGTTCTGAAATCATCTACTTCCACATTAATCGTACTATTTCTTCCATTTTCAGTATTGAAATAGATTATTTTATCTTCACTCAGTACTATTACACCATTAGCTACTGATATAAAAGGAGGAATATCATCGTCCCAATCCATCTCGGTTCTCATAGCTTCTTTCCCAGTTTTTAGGTCAATGGCCAGCAACTTATCATCTAAAGTAAATAGGGTGTAATTTTCGTTTTTATCCGTGAATGTCCACTTAAGCCCAGCTTTTAGTATTGATTCCTCTGGTTCAAAATCCCCATAAGTGCCAATAGTACCACCCGAAGTTGCACTTATTAGATTTGCAGTCTCATCGGGTGAGATTATCATAAAGTTACCTTTACTCTCGTATTCTTTGTAATTCCAACCGCCTAGTGTACTGATTTTACCATCATAGCTGAAATTATTGCCCCATAGGAATTTGCCAGTGTTTAGATCGGTAGCAATATGCAAAGTACCATATTGAATTACTGGCTTACCACCAATAATATGCAACTCTGTGAAATCCTCTTGATCCAAATCATCATATTGCTTTCTCCATTTTTCTTTCCCAGTTAGAGCATCTATAGCCAGCATAGTTTCATCATCAGGCGCTACTAAAAAAGTCGTACCTACTAGATTGTATAACCCTTTATCTAGATAATCCTCTAGCTCTATCTCGTATATAGCTTTGCCAGATTCGGTATCGTATAAGTAGATATAGTCTTTTGCGGCAATGAAAAGCTTAGTATCATTATCCAAAAATTCTATTATTTTTACTTCTTCCTCAAGTTCTTTTTTCCAAATCTGCTGTGCATTTATGCTGTAACCCATTATTACAAATAGTATGGTAATTGCAATATTTTTCATATCTTTATCCTTGTTAAAAACTGTATTAACCAAAAATAATAAAATAAAATGAATAAAATCAGATTAATTTTGTTGCTGGCTATAGCATCGCTTGTAACAGTATCATGCTCGCTTTTAAAAACCGAGAATACGGAGGAAACTTTTTTGTGGAAAGTAGATGATGGAAGCTCGCATATATACCTACTGGGTTCTATACACGTAGCAAAACCAGACATGTACCCTCTGGACTACCGAATAGAAGAGGCATACAGAGAAAGTGACATAGTAGCTTTCGAGATTGATATGACCACTATTGACCCAATAAAGCTCATTGATTATATGACTTATACGGATGGTACTAAGTTGAAAGATAAAATTAGTGCCGAGAATTACGAAAAGCTAAGACAAAAATTCATATCTGCAGGGATGACTGAAGAAGGATTTGGGAAGATGAGACCATGGGCTGTTGCTACTACTGCACAACAGATAACATTAGGTAAGGCGGGATATGACCAAACATTGGGAATAGATCAGCACTTTATGAATAAAGCGAGTATTGATGAAAAAAGAGTAAGAGCTCTAGAAACTGTGGAGTATCAATTTGGACTGCTTTCTAGTTTTGATAAAGTTGGCGACAGCTTTATAGAATATGTTTTAGAAAGTACGGAGGATCCAACTGCGGAGGTCGATAGAATGGTTGCGGCTTGGAAAAAAGGTGACAAGGAAAGTCTATTGAACATATTAGATAGTGCACGATATGATTACCCCGAATTCGAAGAAATGTTCGAGAAAATAATAGATGAAAGAAACGATAATATGACAAAGAAAGTCGAAGATTGGCTCAAAGAAGACAAGACTATGTTCATAGTTGTCGGTGCGGGTCATTTGATTGGTGAGCGAGGCATTATCAATCAGCTTAAGAAAACAGACAAATATAAGATTACTAACTTCTAGTCTTGAAATATATTCTTGAAAAGTAAATAAAGGGGAGAAAGTTGAAGATTAACTTTCTCCCCTTGTCATTTTGCGGATTTTATGCTATTTTTATATTAACCATAATATAGAAAAGACAATAAAATGACTGACAATAAGAAACCCTACTGGCAACCAACTGAAGAACAGATAAAAAGCACCAATATGTATAAGCTAATGACAAGCGTCAATAGTAAGTACAATATGGAAATGGACACTTACACAGACCTACACCAATGGTCTGTCGAAAATAAAAAAGAATTTTGGCAAGAAGTCTGGAACTTAGCAGATGTCAAGCACTCCGAAATGTATAGCGATGTATATACGGAGGATTTGAACCGCAAGAAAGTTCCTCGTCCTATCTGGTTCCCTGGGGCAAAGCTCAACTTCGCAGAAAATCTACTCAAATATCGAGACAACTCAACAGCTCTAATAGCCCACAGAGAGGGCAAGGCGAACACACGTTTGAGCCACAGTCAGCTTTACCGTCAAGTAGTGAAAATGGCTCACTCTATGCGTCAAATTGGAGTAGTCAAAGGTGATAGAGTAGCCGGATTCGTAACCAATGTACCCGAAACTATAGTCTGTATGCTCGCAGCGACTTCGATAGGAGCAATATGGTCATCTAGTTCGCCTGACTTCGGTTTCCAAGGGATAATGGATAGATTCGGACAGATAAAGCCGAAAGTGCTAATAGCTGTTAACGGATATTCGTACAACGGAAAACCCTACGACACATCTGAAAAACTTTCTAAAATAGTAGAAAGTATAGATTCGATAGAGAAAGTAATAATACTAGAAGAGATTGACGTACCAAAACTAGAGGGCGATAAATACACGACTTTCAGCATTATGATAGACAACTCTGCAGAGCAAATAGAGTTCGAACAGCTACCATTTGACCACCCAGTATATATTATGTATTCGTCTGGAACTACGGGCATACCAAAGTGTATAGTCCACGGTGCTGGTGGCACTTTGCTACAGCATTTCAAGGAGCATTACCTGCACGGAGATCTGAGCAAGGGCGATGTACTTAGCTACTTTACTACTTGCGGATGGATGATGTGGAACTGGCTCGTTGGTGGACTTTCAGTCGGAGCGACTCTATACTTATTCGATGGCAGCCCGACTTATCCCGATGCTAGTATAATGTGGTACGAGGCATCAAGAGAGAAAATTATAGCACTTGGTACTAGCCCCAAATTCCTAACGCATTGCCAAAAAGAAGGGGTCGAGCCAGATGAAAACTACGACCTATCCGAACTAAAAACAATATACTCGACCGGCTCACCACTCGTAACAGAGAACTACCAATGGGTGTACAGCAAAGTCAAACCTGACGTACAGCTTGCATCTATTAGCGGAGGTACGGACATCGTTTCCTGCTTTATGCTCGGCAACCCAATGCTCGGAGTATATGACGAAGAGATACAGAGCCGCGGACTCGGTATGGACGTGCGAGCACTCTCGGACGAAGGGGAAGAAGTAATAGGGGAGAAGGGCGAGCTAATATGCTATCCACCTTTCCCGTGTATGCCCACCCACTTTTGGGATGACCCAGATGACGAAAAATACTTCGGGGCATACTTCGATTACTACGAGGGGATATGGCGACACGGCGACTACATAGAGATAACCGAACGCGGCGGAGTAATAGTATATGGCCGCTCGGACGCAACACTCAACCCCGGTGGTATTCGCATAGGTACAGCCGAGATATACCGAATAGTAGAGGCAATGCCTGAAATCACATCCAGCATAGTAGTAGGTCAGCAATATGAATCAGACACGCGAGTAGTCCTATTCGTAACCCTACGTGATGGCGAGGAGCTAACCCCCAAACTAGTCGTAGCTATCAAAGATAATATACGCAAAGGGGCAACTCCCCGACACATACCCGCAATAGTCCGCCAAGTGCAAGACATACCAGTAACCCTAAGCGGTAAAAAAGTAGAGCTAGCCGTCACCAAAATAGTGAATGGCGAAGAAGTCAAGAACCGCTCTGCCCTAGCTAATCCCGACTGCCTTGATGAGTATGTGGGGCTGGTGTGAGTGCAGAACAATCATCCATAATAATCTATAATACTGCAGATGGAAAGTCGAAAGTATCTCTATTTGCGAAAGATGGTAGTGTATGGATGAGCCAAAGTCAGCTCGCAGAACTTTTTGCCACCTCCATACCGAACATTAGTATGCATATAGCTAACATATACAACGACAATGAATTAGATGTTAATTCAGTTGTTAAGAATTACTTAACAACTGCGGCTGATGGGAAGGAATATGATGTAACTTACTATTCATTAGATATGATATTAGCGATTGGTTTTCGAGTGAGGAGTAAAAGAGGCACACAGTTTAGAATATGGGCGAATAGGAATCTAAAAGAGTATATGGTCAAAGGATTTGTGATAGACGATGAACGTCTAAAAAATCCAGATGGAAGACCTGATTATTTCGATGAACTCCTTGAAAGAATTAGGGATATTAGGGCTTCTGAAAAGAGGTTTTATCAGAAGGTTCGTGAATTATTTATGCTAAGTAGCGATTACGACCCAAGCGATAAATCAACGCAAATGTTTTTTGCAGAAACTCAGAACAAATTGCTATATGCTGTAACAGAGAAAACCGCTGCCGAAATAGTAACATCAAGAGCTGATGCTGAGAAAGCAAATATGGCACTTACAAGTTGGAAAGGTGGTGTAGTAAGAAAGCAAGATATAACCATAGCAAAGAATTATTTGAATAAAGACGAAATAGATACTCTTAATAGACTAACAATAATCTTCTTAGAAACCGCAGAGCTACGAGCCAAAAACAGAACTGACTTGACTTTAACTTTTTGGAAAGAAAATGTCAATAGAATCTTAGAAATTAGTGATCGAAAGATACTAAAAGGACCAGGAAGTATAAGTAAAGAGCAAATGGAAAAAATAGTCAAAGAAATCTATATTAAGTTTGATACAAATAGAAAACAATTTGAAGCTGAATCGGAAGATTTAAAAGAGATAGAAGAATTAGAAATCCTAATTAAGCGAGAAAAGAAATGAGTATGTGGGGTTGGTGTGATGGGGGAATCGTAGAGACGTATTGCATACGTCTCAAAAGAAAACACGAACGGGCCTGCCAAGCCGCAGGCATGGGTGTTTATAAATGACACCGTCACTTTTTTTGCCACCCCCGTACCGAACATTAGTATGCATATAGCTAACATATACAACGACAATGAATTAGATGTTAATTCAGTTGTTAAGAATTACTTAACAACTGCGGCTGATGGGAAAACCCCTACCCCCCAAAATACCCCCTTTAGTGTATAGGATTGTTCGGGGAATTGAATTATATTAGAAAATCAACAGTAGAACAAAACACCGAAAAATAATGACACTACACCAACAATTGCTACTCGCAAAAAGTGAAGAAGATGTAAAAGACGCATACATCAGCGCTCTTGGATTAAAAGATTATTCTAAAAATCTATATGATATTCAAACTAAAGAAGTTTGGTTTGAGGCAAAAGATGGTTACAAAAACAGTACTTACAAAATGTTTACCCAGCTGTTGCACTATGTACAGCAAGCACTAGACAAAGGCGAGTATGTACCTCCATTCCTATGCGTTATAGACACCCGAAAGGCAGCTATAATGCGAACTGCAGATGTGATACCCTTCCTAAACAAAAAAACGATAAAGTGGGGTAAACGTGCAAGCGATGTTACCCAAGAAGCACTAGATACTGTTTCTGCATATATCGGAACTCACTTCGTTTCTTATAAAATTGAAACTCACGAAGAAGAGTTTATAAGCACATTAAAAAATGCCATCAAAAGTGGCGAGATAATTAGAACGCAAATTACTCCTGACAACTTAAAGCAAGTTTTTGATAAGTGGGTGGATATGATAGGTAGAGAAATAAATGGTGTAGCCGAAGAAGATTATGCCTTGCTATTTTTTGCGGATATTATGCACGATGGTACGGTCTCTACTCACACCAATTTGCCAGCCGAGCTAATGCACAAAAACAACGAACCTGTTTTTAGTTTGGGTGGTAGAGTTTATGAGTTGGGCAACAAAGAGGGCTACCGTAGGTTTTGGGCTATATACCACAAACCACCAAAAACTGAATATCGCAATTATCTATTAGAAAGGCGAGACAGTTTGATACCATTAGACGAGCGGAGTTTCAAAGGGGCATACTATACTCCTTTGGCTGTGGTAGATAAAGCTTATGATAAATTGAACGAAACACTAGGTAAAAACTGGCAAAAAAATTACATAGTTTGGGATATGTGTTGTGGGGTAGGGAACTTGGAAGTTAAGCACAGTAATCATCGCAACATATACATGAGTACGCTAGATAGCGAAGACATAGATGTGATGAAAGCCACTAAAACCTGCGTAGCTGCCGAGCGTTTCCAATACGATTACCTGAATGATGATATAACCGATGATGGTAAAATCGATTATACTCTTACCAACAAAGTGCCCCAAGGTTTACGCGATGCCATAGCCGAGGGTAAAAAAATATTGGTGCTTATTAATCCTCCTTATGGTGAGTCTGGTTCAGGAATAGGGCAAGGTAACAGGAATAAAAAAGAGGTTGAACAAACAAAGATTAATACTTTAATGAAGGATAACGAATTAGGTTATGCAAGTAAAGAATTATATGTACAGTTTTTGGTACGAATTGCAAAAGAAATACCTTCAGCCACCATTGCTATGTTTAGTACCTTGAAATATGTTAATTCAGCTAATTTTCAGAAATTTAGAAGTTTTTGGAATGCCAAATATCTTAGTGGTTTCGTGGTACATAGCAAAGTGTTTGATGGACTAAAAGGTGATTTCCCAATAGGGTTTTTAGTTTGGAAGACTGATATGTTATCTTTGAAAGTTACAAAGCAATCTCAAACCACAATTATAAGCACAGAAGTTTATAATAAACAAGTCAATCCAATTGGAGAAAAGAATTTTTATAATTTACCCAAAAATACATTTCTAAATGTTTGGATTGATAAACCTAAAACAAATGATGAATTAGCATTACCTCTTTCAAATGCAATAACAATATCAAAGAATCCTAGGATGAAAACTTCGTGTTATGATATGAAAGGTTATCTGTATGCGAGTAATAATGATTTACAACATGCTGGACAAGAAACATTGATTAGCTCTTCTATTTTTACTGGTGGTAATGGAGGTGGATTATATATAAAAAATGAAAATATTTGGCAAGTAGCAACTTTATTCTCAGTACGTCAATTAGTAAAACATACTTGGCTAAATCATAGTGATCAATTTTTACAACCAACTGAACCACTTACAGATGAATTTAAAACAGATTGTTTGGTTTGGATGCTATTTCATGGTAAGAATCTATCTGCCAGTGCCGATGACTTAGAGTGGAACGATAGAAAGTGGAGTATAGTTAACCATTTTATCCCATTTACAGAGCAAGAGGTAAATTCACCTGAGCGTTTTGAGAGCGATTTTATGGTGCAATATATGGCAGATAAGAAATTCTCCGATGAAGCCAAAGCAGTTTTAGCAGAAGGCAAAAAGCTATGGCAGGCATATTTCGCACATACTGATACTCACACTGTAAGAGATGAGCTAAAACTAAACCGAGCCGATGTAGGTTGGTATCAGATAAGAAAAGCAATAGAAAGCCGAAATTCGAGCGGCGATTTTCCACCAGTTAGCTTTGATCCATTCAAAGCCGCTTATGCAGAGTTAACCGATAAATTGCAACCACAAGTATATGAGCTAGGATTTTTGAAAGAATAATAAATAATATTTCACTTATAAGTAAAATTTGTTTAAAAACCTTCATTTCTATTATTTAAATATTTCAATCTATCATTAAAATTTATTATTAATGATATTAAACTTGGACTTAAGTCTTTAGTATTAAGAATTTTATTTAGTACATAAGAAAACTCTTCCATATCCCTTGAGTATTTATAGAAATTTTGGGGGTTATACTCAGTTTGAACAATGTCAATTCTTAACCTATTTAATTTAACTAAAATATGATTCAAATCTTCCATATCCCTTGTTTGAGTACTCAGAGCAAAATAAATCCGCTCAATTGTTTCTATAAGGTCCATTATCTCCATCTTGCCATTTTCATAATTTTTAATTTTGAAGTTTTTTTCCTTTTCAATTAATTCATGGCGCATTTTTAACATTCTTAATTCTTCTAATTCTCTTATTCTTTTAATCTCTAAAATTGTGTTTTCATCAATTGTTTCATCATAGAATTTTAAAAATCTATCAGCTGTATAAATATGAAAATCTACTCCAGCTTTATCAAAAATTTCTTTTTTCAACTGAGGTAAAGGCATTAACCTTTTTCCTTGCTTTTCTAACCACCAGTCTTCTTTTACATCTCCAGAAATTAATATAATCGGTTTTTTAGTTTCTATTGCTTTATCAATTATTTGATACCAAAAAATCAAATCACCATATTTTTTGTCTTCAGGCTTTTTGTCATCTTTAAATCCAGGAGGTATTTCATCTGCGTATCTCTTTTTCCCCTCCGTTTTAATTTCTTTTAATTCCGTTTCATCATAATTAATTCCAATACTGTTTTCAAATAGTTGATTAATTGTATCTAAAACCTCATCCTTTTCCATCCATTTTGGATGTTTAGATTTAGTTTCTTTAATTAGTTTTTCAACATCTTTGAGCCCTATTTCGACTTTTCTATGAATTTCTTTTAAATCTAAAAATGGATGATCTTTATAACTTTTTTCAATTTGTGTTTTAGCTTTATCTAAAATTGATAAAATAGAATCATAAGAACCTTCATATTCATAAATTACATTAATTCTATTTTCATAAAATTCATATCCCACTTGATATGGTATCCAGAGTTGTTTTTTTGCCTTTAATTCTTTTAACGCTTTAAAATAATCATTAACTGTTTTCCTACTATATCTATACATATTCAACAAGGTATTTGTATCTAAAACAAATAAACAGTTCCCCCATAAACTTTCGAACTCTTTTTCTGTAAATTGATGATATTCTTTAAATGTGTTTTTCATTAGTTCTTTGTATTATAATTCTTAACTTCTTTGAAAAACTAAAATAATACTATTTGACATTATATAAAAATCTATCTTTTTACTAGCTTTTTTAGTGGGGGCGGTGTCTTGTGTTTTTTCCACCCCCCTAATTGAGACGTATGCAATACGTCTCTACGATTTCCACTATTACCAGACCTTCGACTTAGTTGACAATTGCTTGAGCTTTGAGACTTCCCATGCCCTTCACCAGCGATTCAGCACGGATAGAATACTTGTTTGATTTGTACAGCGAATACACGAGCGGAATGTTTGTGAAAAAGGGGCAGAAATAATATTTCACTTATAAGTAAAATTTGTTAACTTTGTAAACGTTTATTATATGAAGTATGAATTAGTTGAGATAGAAGAACTGTGTGGGGACAAGGCAACTATATATAGTATAAGACTAAATGGTAGCGAAGATACACTATTAAATAGGTTTATTGAGAAATATAAAGATTCACATTTAAGTGAAATAGAATATATATGGGAAATTTTAAAGTAGTTTCAAACGAATCTGGATACAGGCAGAGTTACTTTAAACCAAATGAAGGGTTTCCAGGTAGTCAAATTGAAGCCATTTTCGATAAGCCAAACAGTAAGTTAAGATTGTACTTTATAAATTTAGGCAAAACAATTTTAATAATTGGCGATGGTGGAGTTAAACCTAAAAATATTAGAGCATTGCAAGAGAGCGAAGAACTAAAAGAAAATAATGATTTTCTAAGACAAGTAAGTCGTGATTTAGAATTAAAAGTACAAAATAGAGAAATTACTTTTAGTCCCAATTATATGAGATTATTAGGAAATTTAAAATTCGGAGATGAAGATGAATAGAAAAAGAGATAGCAATAATTCTGCTATAAAATGGCTTAATGACAGGATAGATCCTATAAGTTATAAGAAAACTAGCACTAAGATGAACATAGCAGCTATGATAGATGACGCTATGATAGCTAAGGGTTGGAGCAAAAAAGACCTAATGAAAAAGATGGGTAAAAAGAACCAATCTGAAATAACTAGATGGCTAAGTGGTACACAAAATTTTACAGTTGATAAACTTGTGGAACTTAGCTTATTGCTTGATATTAAATTAGTAGCTATGTATGAGGAAAAGAAGGAAGATGTTGTTGATTTAATTTTTGAGAAGCATACACAAACGGCGCAAAAACGCATTGAGAGTACAGATGATGCTTTTATTGACGGAATTGTATCTTCATATAACACTACTGTCCCTTCAACAAACCCAACAGTTTATCAACAAATAGGGTATTACTCATGAGTGTACAATTAACTTATGGAATAAATAATATTTTCATAGATGAATATAATCTAGCATCTTTTAGTTCATTTGAGCAAGATGACGAGTTAGATTTTACGATTAATAATAGATTGCGAATTAATGAAAAAGATAAGTTTGTAAGAGTTGAAACAGAAATAAGAATAACTACTAGGGTTAGTAAGTTCTTAGTTTGTAAGTTGGTCACATTCATAGATTTCTCCGTAGAAAACATTAAAGAATTGGAAGACAAGAATTCAAAAGAGATTATACTTCCCCCTGAATTTGCATTCACTTTAAACTCCATTGCTATATCTACAACGAGAGGAATATTGTTTTCTTATAATCAAGGAACATATTTAGATAAAGTAATTATGCCTTTAATTGATACTTCTAAGATTAGATTAGAAAAAGAAGTAGATAGCGTAGGGGTGGAGTAATAAAATTTTAATCTAGAATTATCAAGTTTTTTAGCGATGTCTTGATCATTCTGACCTACTCCCCAGCTTCGGTTGGGGAGTTTTTTTTTAAAATGGATCCTTCGTTTCACTCAGGATGACGGGTATGCCCACAACCGACTTACCTGCACAAGCTACAGTATATAATTCAGTGTATTGCCGTTGGCTTTAGCCAACGGATATTAAGTCAACCCCAAATCCCTCGGACTTTAGTCCCATATTAATTCAACTCCTATGGAGTTGTTGTGTTAGGTTGGTCAACAATTGCTACTAATATTGAACTCCTGCGGAGTTCACCTAGATTCTTCATTCCCCTTCACTTCGTTCAGGGTCATTCAGAATGACTCGTTTTTGTGTTACCCTACTTCGGTTGTGGAGTCTTTTTTTATTCCCCTCTCGAGTGATGGACTGCGAAGCCGAAGTACGGTGGCTGAGCATTTCACTGCGTTCGCTCTGTGTGACGAAAAGACAGAAACCCCCTTGTCAAAGGGGGTTTGGAGGTAGTTCAGTTGTAGGGTTTGAGTCTTATTGAATTATAGAGAATATTAATGAAGAAACAGCAGCTCTCTGTACTTCGGTAATGGCCAATCGCGGTCATCTACTATTAGCTCTAGCGCGTCTGCTTCTATTCTAATCTTATCGAATTGTGGCTTCACTACGTTTGCGTAGGCCACTCCTCTTGCACGCAAATCATGCTCAGCGTCTGCTTCTAATCTAAATTTACGTAGCTCATTCAAATATATGTGTAAGTTCTTTAACCTACGTGAGATTTCTCTTATCGGTTCTTTCTGAACTTCCGATTCTTCAGATAAGCCAATATTCACTAATCCGCGTACGTTACTAATCAGTTTATTCTGATGGATAACACAAGCTGGGATTATATGTGCTTTCGATATTTCTTCTACTAATCTAGCTTCTATATCTATTTTAGCACAGTACTCTTCCATAGCTACATTGTATCTAGCTTGTAGTTCATTCTTATTGAATACACGGTTTCTTTCGAATAGCTCTATTGTTGCTTGTGATAGATACTCATCGTAGGCCTCAGGAGTTGATTTGATATTCGGCAATCCACGTTTCTCTGCATCTACTACCCAATCTGGCGAGTAATTATTACCGTTGAAAATCACGTTGTTTGATTCTTTTAGCACTTGGCGTAATACATTTTTGATAGCTTGCTCTAGGTCAGAAGTGCTCTTTCTTTCTTCTTCTACTCTGGTTCTGAAGTTCACCAATTGGTCTGCAACTATTGTGTTCAGCACAGTCATTGGGTTCGATACGTTCACGCTACTACCTACTGCACGGAACTCGAACCTATTGTCAGTGAATGGGAAAGGAGACGTTCTGTTTCTGTCAGTATCATCTCTACGTATATTTGCTATTTTCTTTAAGTTAAGGTCTAACATCCCCATGTTAGTGTCATCTAATTTCTCGTCATTCATAAAACACTTTAGAACGTTAGAAAGATGGTCACCAGTAAAAACAGATATAATAGCCGGAGGAGCTTCGTTAGCACCCAATCTGTAATCATTACCAGCGTTCGATATACTAGCTCTTAGTAATCCAGCATGATTATGAATAGCTGCAATTACGTTGATGAAGAAAGTCAAAAAGCTAAGATTCTCTAGTGGTTTAGACCCAGGGTCAAGTAAGTTCTTTCCAGCTGTAGTAGCAAGTGACCAGTTATTATGTTTACCCGAACCATTGATACCAGCGAATGGTTTTTCGTGGATTATAGCACGCAAGTTGTGTCTTTTAGCTACCAAATCAATGATTGACATTAGCAATTGATTATGGTCTGCAGCAATATTAGCAGTCTCGAAGTTCGGTGCACATTCGAATTGATTCGGTGCTACTTCGTTGTGTCTAGTAGTAATGGGAATCCCCAATGTAAGACAATCATTCTCGAAATCGTGCATAAAGTCCACTACACGTTCAGGAATCTGAGCAAAATAGTGATCATCTAGCTGCTGCCCACGAGCCGAAGCGTTACCAAAGAGCGTTCTCCCACAAAGTAATAAATCAGGACGAGCATTGTAAAGTGCCTCATCTACGACGAAGTATTCTTGCTCCCAACCAAGATTTGGAACGATTCTCTTTACTTCAGGGTCAAAATATTTTTCTACTTCTAGGGCTGCTTGTTCTACAGCGTGAATTGATTTTAGTAGTGGAGTCTTTAGGTCGAGCGAGTCACCTTCGTATGAGATGAAGATAGCTGGAATACAGAGTGTTTTACCGTGTTTTGCTTCCATGATGAAAGCGGGTGAACTCGGATCCCATACTGTGTATCCTCTAGCTCTGTGCGTTTCGCGAAGCCCACCAGAAGGGAAACTCGAGCCGTCTGTCTCTTGTTTTATCAGCTCCTTTCCGCTGAATGCCTCAATCGGATTACCGTGTCTATCTAACTTGAAAAATGAATCGTGCTTTTCGGCTGTCCTACCAGTTAGCGGTTGAAACCAATGCGTGTAGTGAGTAGCACCGTGGTCTATAGCCCAGTTACGCATACCTACAGCAACGAAATCTGCAGTTTTGACGGCTATTTTCTGACCACTTTCTATGGCATCTCTTAGACCCTCGTATGCCTCTTTCATCAGGTATTTTTTTATTGATTCGTCGTTGAAAACTAGCCGAGAATAGTATTCGGAAATAGGTTTGTCTTTTACATTTCCACTAAATCGCTTGTCTTGCTTGTTGGGGTTGATATTCAGCAGACTTTCGCTTCTTATTGACATCGGTTTGAACCTTTTTGGTAATATATGATTTATAATATTTACAAAAATACTATATAACTATATTAATCAAAACTATTTGATTACACAATTAAGCGTATAGGTTATGAACATATTGTGGAAAAGTGGTAATGACCAATTTGATTGAGAAGTAATCCTGGACTCTTCATTCCGGCAATTACAGGAAACAGTCATCCTGAATGAGTGTAGCGAAGTGCTTGTGCTGATCCCAGTTGAAGTAAAGAATCTAGGAGAAATAAGAGTTCCAAAAAAGCCCTAGCAGGGCGGTATATCTGTAGCCAAAAGGTATCCAACCAACGGCAATACTTCACAAGCTATGGAGGACAGCCACGTTCTTTTCAGTCCTCGCTGTGGCATAGGATCTAGTTATCATAAATATCCTATTTATCCCGCAATCTTGTTCTGATTTTTTTGATAATCTAGTAATTAATACTATTTTTTCTTTAATTTTCACTAAATTATTATCAACTAATTCGTCAATAACTAAATATATTGGATAATAGTGAGAAAAAATGATTAAAAAAATAGTTTTAGCAGTAATACTAATCACATTAATTTCATGTGGGAAGGAAGAAGAGTCGGTTAAGCCGGAAGTTCAAACCCTAACGGAATCGGTCTATGCGACAGTAACGGTTCAGCCAAAGGATATGTACGATGTATATGCCTCGGCTTCTGGTATAGTCAGCAAAATATATCTTCGCGAGGGAGATACTATAGCTAAGGATCAACTACTCGCAGAGGTTACTTCTGATTTGTCTAAGTTGAATAAAGAGAATGCCCAACTCAATATGGATTTGGCTCGCAATAAGTACAAAGGCGATGCAAACATATTAGACAGATTGAAAGATGAAATAGAGGCAAATCAAGATCAGCTATCACAAGATTCTATAAATTACGCACGCCAAAAAAGATTGATGGATAAGGGAGTAGGCGCTGTAGCGGAGCTAGAAGCAAAGAAATTGAAGTATGATCTGACAAAAAAACAAAGAGCAATACTGCTAAAGCAATATGACCAAACGGAAATAGAACTAAAGAGTAATTACCGACAATCAGAAAATGCAGTAGAAAAAGCGTTGACTAATTTAAGCGATTTCTCTATCAAATCGAATATAGATGGTATGGTCTATTCCCTTTTGAAAGAGGAGGGTGAGCTAATAACTCAGCAAACACCATTCGCAAAAATCGGATTGTTGAATTCATTTATAATCGAGATGAGAATAGATGAAGTAGATATTGGTTCTGTTCAACTTGGGCAGAAAGTTATCATAACTCTAGATGCTTACAAAGGTAAAACGTTCGAAGCAAAAATTTCTAAAATCTATCCAATTAAGGATGAAAAAACGCAAACATTCAACGTAGAAGCAATATTTGTAAACGCTCCAGATGCACTTTATGCTGGTCTTTCGGGTGAAGCAAATATTGTAATTTCTCATAAGGATAATGTGATGACAATACCTTTGGAGTATCTAACTGAAGAAGGTAAAGTAATAACTGATGATGGGGAAATAGAAGTTAAGACTGGAATGAGAAACCTAGAAAGAGTGGAGATAGAATCTTCAAAAATAGACTCTTCCACTAAGATTATAAAGCCATAGTATGACTAATTACAGAGTAATATTCGACATCACTTGGACTCATCTACACACTCGGTTGAAGCAAACGAGTGTGGCTGCTTTGGGGGTAACATTTGGTATAGGCACGTTCATCATTATGATGGGATTTATGACTGGTCTAAATGGGCTTCTAGATGGATTAGTACTTGACCGAACTCCCCATGTTCATATATACAACGAGATAAAGCCAACCGAAGTCCAACCTATACAATTAGATGACGCTTTTGTAGGGGATTTCAATATAATCCGTAACGTAAAACCTAAAGAAAGTCTAGTTAGAATACATAACGCTTTACCTCTAATCTCAGAATTAAAAAAAGATAAGAGAGTACGGGGCGTAACTGCTCAAGCCACTGCAAGAGTATTTTACGTAGCGGGGTCTATCGAGCTTAATGGTATTGTGAACGGAATAGACGTTATGGATCAAGTGAAGCTATTCAACTTCGGGGATTATATAATAGAGGGTTCTGGTGAAAGCCTTTTAAAAAGAACAAATGGAATACTCTTAGGTGCCGGTGTAGCTAAAAAAATGTCGCTCAGTGTAGATGATAAAATAAACGTATCTACTCCAAATGGGGGTGTTTTCCCTCTAAAAATAGTCGGGATATACCAGAGCGGATTAGCAGAAGTTGATAATGTACAGAGCTATGTGAATGTGAAGACGGCACAACAACTATTAGGAGAAGGAAGCAATTATATATCTGATATAAATGTTAAGCTTTACGATATGGGGTTAGCTCCCGAAATGGCGAAAGAGTTAACAAAGAGCTTCGATTTGACTGCTATAGATATTCAAACAGCAAATGCGCAATTCGAAACAGGAACTTCTATCAGAAATCTAATTACTTATGCGGTGTCTATAACATTGCTGATAGTTGCTGGATTCGGGATATATAATATTCTGAATATGCTTATCTATGAAAAAATGAATGATATCGCTATACTCAAAGCGACTGGCTTTTCGGGCTCTGATGTGAAGAAGATATTTGTTAGTCAAGCCATTATCATCGGGTTTATAGGAGGGTTACTTGGATTAATATTAGGTTTTATTGGGACTGTTTTGATTGATCATGCACCATTTGAAACGGAAGCAATGCCTACAATCAAGACTTATCCTATTGATTATAATCCACTATTCTATATAGTTGGGATTACATTTGCCATGATTTCCACTTTCTTAGCAGGGTACTTACCTGCTCGTAAAGCTGAAAAAATAGATCCAGTAGAAATAATCAGAGGACAGTAATATGATAGTATTGGAAACAAAAAATATCAATAAACACTTCCGCAATCCTATTGATTTTCATGTATTGAAGGATATTACTTTATCAATCGACCAAGGTGAATTCGTATCAATAATGGGAAAATCTGGCTGCGGTAAATCTACTCTGCTCTATATACTCTCAACTATGGATACTGACTATACTGGTGAGCTGCATTTAGCGGGGAAAATAGTATCTGGCAGACCACAAAAAGAACTAGCAATAATCAGAAACGAGCATATTGGTTTCGTTTTTCAGTTTCATTATCTATTACCAGAGTTTTCCGTTCTAGATAACGTTATGCTTCCAGCTCGCAAATTAGGCAAGAAAAGCTATAAAGAAATAAAACAAGATGCTTACGACAAATTAGAATTACTCGGAATAAAGGAGCAAGCTGATAAAAAAGCATCTATGCTGTCGGGTGGACAAAAGCAGAGAGTATCTATAGCACGAGCATTGATAAACGATCCAGCTATAATAATGGGCGACGAACCGACTGGAAACTTAGATTCAAAAAACTCCGAAAATGTATTCAATATATTCAAAGAATTGAGCTCACAGCAAAACTTGTCATTACTCATAGTGACCCACGATAAAGATTTTGCCGATAAAACCGACCGAATAATAGAAATGGAAGATGGTAGAATAATTAGCTAAGTGTAAAGGTTAGTTAATTCGTGGACAGTTTTGATTAAATTTATTAGGAGCTTCACCATATAAACTTTGATGTGCTCTTTCTTCATTATAATAGTTTATGTATTGAAGTATTTGTTCCTGCAAGTGTTCTTTCAGTTATCGATGTGATAATAGGTAATCAAACCTTCGTGTTCATCTTAATCATCCTACCATCATGTTCTGAATAGAGCTATTAGGACTACTTTTCCTAGACTCTTTGCTTCGACGCCGCTCAGCACAAGCACTGCGTTCAGAGTGACGTGGTTACAGGGGTTTGGGGGATTTGTAGACGTAAGCATTACGTCCATTCAATTCGAATAAAAAATAAATTACTATCCATATACAATTTGTATTTTAGTTCTTCGTTTTGTAAGTTAGTGAGTATTCACTAACAATTAAATAAAAGGTGTTTGAGATGGAAGGTAAAAGAAATATTGCAATTGGTTTTTTAACTATGGGTGTATTTATGGCCTATGGTTTTCTTCTAATCTATCTGAGAGATTTTGCCCCTGGTAAAGAGGATTGGATAGCTAATTATGGTCTTGGTGCGCATTTCGAGAGTCGTTTGGCTCACGTACATGGTAATCTTTTTGCATTTTTGAATATATTAGTCGGGTATCTATTACTTAGGTTTAAAGATGATTTGACTAATGTAAAAACAATTTCTTGGCTATCACTCATTGGATTGTTAATGCCTTTGGGTATATTAGCAGAGATTTATCTGGGTGCACCTCCGATTTTTGTACTTTTGGGTGCAATAGCGATGACTACATCTGTTATTTGGTTAGGTGTTTCCTTTTTTAAAATGAAAACAATTAAATAGGTTTATGAAAAACAAATTCTTAATACATATTATAGTATTCTTTCTTTATCTGAATCTCTATTCGAATGATTCACAGATAACCGTCAATGTCGAACCCATAGAGTTCAACGAATTAGGTGGAATTCATTCATTCGCTTTTGGTCAATATGATGGTAAGTGGTTGATTGTAGGTGGTAGGTTAGATGGACTTCATCAGAGACAACCTTTCGCGGCATTCGACGTGGCAGGCAATAATAATCAAATTATAGTAATCGACCCTGTGAACAAACAAAAGTGGGTTAGCAGTCTAAGCTCACTCCCTGTTAGTATTCGAGAACAACTAAGCTCAACTAATATGGAGTTCATACAGGAAGGGGATTACTTATATTGCTTAGGTGGATACGGTTATAGTAGCACTAAAGGAGACCATACAACTTACGGTAACTTAACTGCTATAAATGTAAAAGAGACAATAGAGGCAATAATAAATGGCGAAAGTATTGAGAATCAATTCAGACAAATAAATGACCCCCTATTTCAAGTTACTGGTGGACATTTATCAAAAATAGATAATAGATTCTATCTGCTTGGTGGTCAGAAATTCCTTGGTAGATATAATCCAATGGGTCCAGATCATGGTCCAGGTTTTACTCAAGAATACACGAATGCAATTCGTATTTTTAATTTAAATGATGATGGAGAAACTATTACTATAGAACATCTACCATCACATACAGATAGAGATAATCTTCATCGAAGAGATTACAACGCAGTGCAGCAGATTATGCCAAATGGAGATGAGGGAGTTACTATGTTCTCTGGGGTTTTCAGAGAAGATGCTGATTTACCCTTTTTGAATACTGTAGATGTTAGCTTGGATAATTACAAAGTAAATAATGATTTCAAACAATACTATAATCATTATCATTGCCCTGTTCTACCTCTATATTCTGAATCTGAGAATACGATGCATACTTTATTCTTCGGTGGTATAGCACAGTATTATGATAATAATGGAACTCTAGTTCAAGACAATAATGTACCTTTTGTCAATACTATAGCACGAGTGTCAAGAGATAAAGACGGCAATATGGTAGAATATAAAATGCCTGCTGTGATGCCCTCATTACTAGGAGCAGGAGGGGAATTCATTCCCAATCTTAATCTACCACAATATGATAACGGGGTATTCAAACTAGATAAATTGTCAGGTGATAATATTTTAATCGGCTATATCTATGGTGGTATTAGTAGTACAGCTCCTAATATATTTACTACAAATGATGGCTCACAAAGCACAGCAAATAGTCAAATATTCAAAGTTCATATAAGCACTGGAACAAAAGCATCTGTTGATGAGATTAATGAATCTAGCATTAGCAACTTAGAGTTTAATATATATCCGAACCCAAGTAAGAAACTTATAAATATAGAATACAAGCTAGCAAGTAATGATAATGTCAGAATTAGAATTACTGATGTAGAAGGGAAGCTAGTAGATGATGTTGTGTTTACAAATCAGACAGCCGGTAATCATACTTATACAAAAACTGTAGAAGGATTAGTAAATGGAAGTATTTATTTCCTTACAATTGAAACTACAAACGAAACTGAAACAAGAAAATTAGTGATAGAGAGATGATAGCAGAAATAACAGAAAGACAATTAGAGATAATAGAAGCATCAGGGAAAATACTAACCGAAAGGGGAGTTAGTGGGCTTACTCTCAAGAATATAGCTAAAGAGATGAAGTTCTCTGAGAGTGCTGTCTATAGACACTTCAAAAGTAAGGAAGACATTATAATAACAATGCTCAATTATTTAGCAGAAATTATGAATATGAATTTGAGCAGGATTTGCAAAAGCGACAAACCTTCTCAACAAAGATTAGTTGAAGTCTTCCAAAGTCAACTTGACTTTTTTGAAGAGAATCCTAATTTTGTTGTAGCTGTGTTTTCAGACGGGCTTTTTGAAGAGAGTCAGAAGATAAACGAAGCTATACAGAGAATAATGGTACTTAATATGAAGAACGTAATTCCTTTAGTGGCAGAAGGTCAAGCAAAAGGAGAATTCATAAACACTATGAAACCCGACGAATTAATGCATATTGCTATGGGTTCATTCCGATTACAGATGTATAAATGGAGAATTTCAAATATGAATTTCAATATTCAAATAGAAGGAAAAAGAGTAATTAATAACTTTATCACATTGGTAACACCATGAATATAACAGATAAAATACTTCTAACGGTATTACTCCTACTCGGTGCATTGACACTACTATTGAGTGGGTCGGTGATATTCGACTTGTTTGGTATGAGGGAAATGGAAGGAAACTACGTCGATTTTGTAGTATGGGCTAATTTCGTAAGTAGTTTTCTATATATAGTAACGGCTATAGATTTTATTAAGAAGAAACAATGGAACTGGCATTACTTAGCAGTTTCATTTATTATATTAGTTGTTGCTTTTATTGCTTTTTCGTATTATATTGAAAATGGTGGAATTCACGAAGTTAAAACAATAAAAGCAATTATATTTAGAATAATATTTACTGGAATTTTACTAATTTCATCATTTATTAAATACAAAAAGGGTTTGAAAAAGTGAAATATATAATCGGATTACTAACAGCGGGTTTATTACTGTTCGGATGTTCCAAAGAAGGTGGCGAACGTCATGAGGACAAACACGAAATGCACAATCAAGCAGAAGATCATACAGGTCACGATCACGGTGAAGAAGGACACGAGGGACACGGACACGATGACCATGGAGCTACAACTGGTATTAGTTTGGATAATGGTGAGAAATGGCAAGCTGACAAGCATACGAATGATAAAGTTAGTGAGATGAAAAATGAATTAGCTAATTATAAGAAAAGTAAGGACTACACAAAGTTAACTACTAACTTAGAAGCAGATGTAAATGAGTTGATAAAAGGTTGTACTATGGATGGTGAGCCACATAACCAGTTACATCATTGGCTAGAGCCATATATAGGATTAGTAAAAGGTATGAAAGATGCAAGCAACGATGCTGATAAATCAGCTAAAGTTGAAGAAATAGAATCATCTCTAAATCAATACACAGAATATTTCAAATGAAAAAGAATTTTATAATATCATTTATCGCAATTATTGCACTGCTCTTCTCTGTAGTAGCATGCGGTGAGTCGAATGCAAATGAAGAAACTAAGGCATCCAAAAAAGACGAGAACCGCAAAGCATTGCGTATTATAAGCACTACTTGTTTCACTTGCCATTCACCAGAAAGAGAAATGGATCACAAGGGAAGAACAGGTCCGCCTATATATAAGATTCGTCAACATTATATTCGAGACGGAATTACTAGAGAGGAGTTTGTAGCTGAAGTCAGTAGCTTCCTCAAAGAGCCAACTGAAGCTAAAGCCAAACTAAAAGGTGCTATCCGCAATTTTGGGCTTATGCCACGTATGCCATTACCTGACGAAGATATTCGAATGATTGCCGAGTATTTGTACGATAATGATATGACTGCTGAGCAATGGGGCAAAGCTGGTAAAATGGCAATGAGTACAGGCGGGGATCAGTCAATGAACTACGAAGAACTGGGTAGAGAGTATGCGATGGGTGCGAAAGCTGTATTAGGTAAAAACCTAATGGGGGCTATCAAAGCCAACGGCACACCTCACGCAGTTGATTTCTGTAATACTCGCGCTTATCCACTTACTGATAGTATGGCTAAGCACTATAACGTAAGCATAAAGAGAGTAAGCGATAAGCCAAGGAATGAGAGCAACATAGCTAATGAGGCAGAAATTGCGTTCATAAACGTACTGCATAAGCGTATTGCAAATGGCGAAGAACTGGGCTCTAAAATGAGCGAAATAGATGGTAAAATGGTGGGCTATTACCCAATAGAGACTAATGCTATGTGTTTGCAGTGCCACGGTACTCCAGAAAAAGATATAGAACAATTAACACAGAATAAGATTAAAGAAAAGTATCCGAATGATAAAGCTACTGGCTACGGAGCGAACGAAATCCGTGGGATATGGGTAGTGGAGATGGATAAGAAGTAGAAATGAGGGCTGAAAGTTAGATAACTCTGTCATTGCGAGCGAAGCGTGGCAATCTCCAGAGTAAAGGCCGTATGCTTGAGATTGCCACGTCACTACGTTCCTCGCAATGACGATGAAGTCTGACAGGATTAGTGTAATTTGAAGAAAACGATTGTTTAATTAATAAATGCGTCTAATTATGAAGTTAGTAAGTATTCACAAACTTATTGCTGTAGCAGGTATATTCCTATTCTCCTCCTTAGGAGCGTCATCGCTTCGGGCGGAAGAATGGTCATTGCAGCAATGTATAGACTCAGCTATTGTACATAATAAGAGTCTAGAAATTAGCAAAAATGAGATAGAAATAAGTAGAGAAAAAGAGTCAGAAGTATATGCGAATTTGATTCCCAAGTTGGAGTTCAATTCTGAATATAAGTACTTCACTGATTTACCGTATCAGATTATGCCTATGAGTTTATTCGGTGGTCCAGCTGGACAATTCAAAGAAGTGCAGTTCGGAGTTCCTCATAATATCAATGCAAATATATTGCTGACAATGCCTCTATATAACTCCCAAATATTTGGTGGTATATCAGCTAGTGGCAAAGGTATAGAGATGAAAAAACTTCTTTACCAAAAATCGGAAGAAGACTTAATCTACCAAGTTTCTAATTTGTATTATAATCTTCAAATAATCGAGAGCACCAAAATATTCCTAGATAGCAATGTGATGAATAGTAAGAAACTATTGAGTACAATCACCTTGCTGAAAGATAATCAACTAGCTACTGGTGTAGATGTTAAGAAAATAGAACTACAGTTAAACCAGCTTGAAAATAAGATAGAGACACTTAATAATCAGCAGCTGCAGGCGCTTAATATGTTGAAGTTTCTTATCGGAAAAAATGGCTCTAATATAGAAATATCTGATGAGATAATAATTGGTAAAACAAGTAATAACTACGAAGTTAATCCGATAAATGTAAAGCTGAAAGAAAAGAAAGTAGAGTTAATTAAGCAAGAGATAACTAACCTAAAAAATGAGCGATTACCTTCTCTTATGCTAATCGGGAATTATGGTACTACTGGCTTTGGTTACAACGAAAAGCCGAATGATTTTCTTAACTTCTACCCTATCGGATTTATAGGACTTAAGCTGAATGTACCTATATTCACTGGTACAGTACTTCCAAAGAAAGTTGAGCAAAAATCTATCGAACTTCAGAATAATGAATTAGAAATAGATATAATAAAAGATAAGAATAAGATAGATATAGAAAACGCTATCAACATAAGGCAGACTACACTCAAGCAAATAGAAAACTCCAAAACAAATGTAGATTTGGCAAATACTATTTACAATCAAACACTATTGCAACATAGTCAGGGCTTAGCCAATATCACAGATATACTGCTTGCAGACAATACTTTACGACAATCACAACAAGAATATTTATCAAACTTAATTGATTATCTGAAATCAGATCTCGAATACAGAAGACTGACAGGACATCTTTCAACTAACGAGTAAAAAATTATGAAAAAAATAATATATATAATAGCAGCAATTGCTTTAGTCGCTATCATCGCATTCCAGTTAATGAGCAACAAAGAGATTACTCAAAAAAGAGTATATAAGTATGATAAATCAGCTCCTATAGACGTAAATGTGGAAGTAATAGATAATAAGTCAATCGAATTTGAAGTAGAGATGGCCGGTAATTTTCTACCATATAAAGAAGTGAAATTGAACACGGAAGTACAAGGTAAAATCGCCAATATTCTAGTAGATGAGGGAGATGTAGTAAGGAAAGGGCAAACCCTAATCCAGATAGATAACTCACTTCTGAAATTGCAGCTAGAAGCTGTAGAAATTCAGATTAGTGGCTTGGAAGTTGATGTAAAAAGGTACAAAATACTTAATGACGCTGATGCTATACAAGGTGTGAAATTAGAAAAAGTAGAGCTAGGATTACTAACAGCAAAAAATCAACAGAAAACTATACAAGAGCAGATTTACAAAAGTACAATCAAAGCTCCTTTCGATGGGGTAGTAACTATGAAATTTGTAGAAGTGGGAGCGTTCGCTGCACCAGGAGTCCCGCTACTACAGATTACTGATATTTCTAAGTTGAAATTTACTGTTAACGCCTCAGAAAGCCAGTTGTCACTATTCAAGAAAGATAAATCTTATAAACTATTCGTTGACGCATATCCTGAATTAGAAATGGCTGGGAAAGTATCAATGATAGGTAGCAAGGGTAATATGTCCAACAATTACCCTATCATATTTGAAGTAAATAATACCAAAGACTATCTAATAAAAGCGGGTATGTTTGGTAAATTTATATCTACTAGAAAAACTAGTTCAGATGAGATATACATCGCTACAAAAAGCTTAATTGGTTCTAGTACAAACCCACAAATCTATATCTTAGAGAATGGAAAAGCAAAGCTGAAAAAAATAACAATCACTGAAAGGATAGGTGAAAAAGTAGTAGTCTCCGATGGGTTGAATATTGGTGATACTATTGTAACTAGTGGGTTTATAAACCTATTTGATAATGCTAATGTAAGCGTAAGTAAATAGGAAACATCATGAATATAACAGAAATATCGATTAATAGACCCTCGCTCATTATAGTACTATTTAGTGTGCTTGTACTTATGGGTTATATAGGTTTTACAAACCTAAGCTATGAACTAATGCCTGATTTCAATCAGCCAGTTGTAGTTATCAAAACAGTATATCCTGGGGCATCTCCCGAAGAAGTAGAAAGCTCCGTTTCTAAAACGGTAGAAGACGCTCTTTCTAACTTAGAAGGAGTTGATTTTATAGTTACTAAATCACTACCGAATGCATCAGTAGTTATCGCAAATCTGAAATATGGTACAGATGTAAATAAAACGATGCAAGATGCCCAGAGGTATATAGATAATGTCAGCAAAGATTTGCCAGATGAAGTATATAGTCCAGAGATGAGTAGTGTTTCACCTAATGACTTACCTATTATCTCGGTTAGTGCTGTTAGTAATCTTCCTGCTACGGAGTTTTACCAAAGATTAAAAGATGATTATTTACCGCAACTACAACAGCTGAAAGGTGTAGCAGAAATAACGATACTTGGTGGTGAGGAAAGAGAAATACAAGTCAAAGTAGATAGAGCAAAAATGCGGCTAAACAGGGTTTCTTTACTGCAAATTGTTGAGTCAATAAAAAGATCTGGTTTAGATTTGCCTGCGGGTAAAGTCGAATCAGACGAAACAAACAGCTCCGTTAGATTGACAGGTAAATTCAAGAATATAGAAGATATTAAGAATGTTCAAATAGCAATGCCGTTGCCAGGTAGCCCCATATACCTCCGTGACGTAGCTAATGTGGTTGATGGTATAAAAGAGCCAACTTCTATTAGTAGATACAACGGGAAAAACGGTATCGGCTTGCTTATTAAAAAGCAAGGTGATGCAAACGCAGTTGATGTATCTGGACTAATCGAGGCCAAGTTTGAAGAGATAGAACAGAAAAACAAAGACGCTGGTGTAGATTTCACTATCACTGATAATAGTACAGACAACACGATAGAAGCTGTGAACTCCGTAGTCGTAGATTTGATTCTTGCGGTGCTATTAGTGTCGCTAGTTATGTTACTGTTCTTACGTAGTCTTCGTAACTCGCTTATTGTGCTTATTGCTATACCAACATCATTGGTTACGGCATTCGCAGTTATGTGGCTATTAGGTTATACATTGAACCTAATGACCCTACTTGCCATGTCCTTGATTATCGGTATTCTCGTCGATGATGCAACTGTGGTACTGGAGAATATACAGCGACACTTGGATATGAAAAAAGAGAAGCGAGTTGCTGCTCTCGATGGTCGTATGGAAATTGGTTTCTCCGCACTATCTATTACCCTAGTTGACGTTGTGGTTTTTGTGCCAATACTATTCCTACAAGTGTTCGTAGCAGATATGCTAAAACAGTTTTCGGTAGTGGTTGTTACTTCTACTCTGACTAGTTTATTAGTCGGGTTTACTCTTACTCCGTGGCTTGCCTCTCGTATTGGTAAATCCGAAGATTTGCAACCAACTAACCCTTTCAACAGATTCCTTCTTTGGTTTGAAGTGCAACTTGATACTTTCACTGAGTGGTATGGTCGCCAACTAGAATGGGTACTGAAACATAAGCTATTATTCAGCGCGTTTGTTATACTACTATTCGTAGGTACAGGTGCTATGATGACCCAAGGTATAATCGGGAGTGAGCTAATAGCTACAGGTGACCAAGGAAAATTCAAAATGACTTTGGAATATGATAAATCTATTCCACTGAAGCAGAATAATATAAATTCTAAGAAAATAGAAGAATACTTACTCCAACAGGAAGAAGTAAAATCGGTGTTCAGTAACGTAGGTGGTGCAGGGACTGGACTAGGTAGTCTGGGTGTCGGTAATTCTAACAAGACGGAGCTAACTATACAACTGAAATCTAAAGAAGAGAGGAACAATATCTCAACCGAAGATTTTATGAAGTACATACGACCAAAATTACAAGAAAAATATCCCGAAGTTAACTATGCTATGATGGGATTGGGTCTAGTACCGAGGACTGCACCTATAGAAATAACACTCAGTGGTTCTGATATAAAAGAGGTAATGGCGGTAGCTAATGGCTTAAAAAATACTATTGAGGACATACCCGGTTCTGACAATGTACAGTTATCCGTAGAAGAAGGAGCACAAGAGTACAAAGTGATACCTAACTCTGACAAGATGCAACGACTAGGGCTTAATGCAGCTTATGTCGGTATGAGTTTACGATATTCTTTCACTGGAAACGACGACGCTGATCTAACTGAAGATGGAGTCGAATATCCGATCAGAATTTCATTAGATGATTTCAATAGAAAAAATTATAGCGACGTAAAAGACTTAGTAATAGTCAATCCGATGGGGATGCCTATAGAAGTTTCACAATTCGCAACTATAGTTCAGGATAATTCGCCATCACTATTGGAGCGAAAAGACAGACAACCAGCTGTAACTCTAACATCTGACGCACTGGGCAGACCATCAGGTACTGTAGCCGATGAAGTAGTAGCATATTTGAAAAAGAACCCACTACCAGATGGAATACAAATGGCATGGGGTAGTGATATCAAGCGTCAGAACGATAGTTTCTCGGCACTTGGCTCGGTACTTCTGATTTCATTTTTACTTATTTATTTGATTATGGTGGCTTTGTATGATAGCTTTGTTTACCCATTCGTAGTGCTATTTTCGATCCCCGTAGCCGCGATTGGTGCATTCCTAGCTCTCAATTTATCACTTAGCCACCTTAGTCTTTTCGCACTATTGGGACTGATTATGCTAATGGGATTAGTTGCAAAAAATGCCATACTAATTGTCGATTTCACCAATCAGCTAAAAGCAGAAGGCATACACTTCAAAGAAGCACTAATAACAGCCGGTAAAGGACGACTAAGACCAATACTAATGACTACTATAGCTATGGTTATTGGTATGCTACCAATTGCCCTTGCTAAAGGTACAGGAAGCGAATGGAAAAATGGATTGGCTTGGGTAATTATTGGAGGACTACTGTCATCACTTATACTCACTGTTTACCTTGTACCAGTCGTTTACTACGCCGTTGATAGCATCAAGGAGAGATTCGCTAAGAAGAAGTCCTGATTTCACTTATCAGAACAAGATTGTAAGATGAGTAGGATAGTCAAGATGACTTGGCTATCCCTGCCACAGCGAGGACTTAAAAGGACGCGGCTATCTTTTTTGTGTGCGCATCGGCTTCGCTATTAGATTAGCATTCTTATAATAATTAGATTTGTAGATTATTAATCAGGTTAAATATCTGAACAACCAAGAGGAGTTTAGGTGAACTATTTCGGCGTCTAAACTGTAGGGTT
>Ga0172380_10001156_pt1 | contig 46631 bp, 74 predicted proteins | sample Leawe162metaG_FD_119747 | JGI IMG/M metagenome (GOLD analysis project Ga0172380, IMG submission 119747) | Leachate microbial communities from a municipal landfill in Southern Ontario, Canada - Leachate well 162 metaG | ecosystem: Engineered > Solid waste > Landfill > Unclassified | place... | reverse complement strand
TTGGGCCAATGCAGCTTCAATTTCGTTCGAAGTCGACGGGACTCCGGGCAGCAATGACATGCCGGGAAGTATCGTTCTGTCGACATCCAGAGATTCTACGCAGACCAATTTGGAGAGAATGAGAATTTCGGAAGACGGACAAACAACCGCCACTGGCCCAAGATTCTACATTAACCAGTTGGCGCAGTCATCGTCTCCACTGGCGGCTTTAGAAATTGATTCAGGATTGCATTCTCAGGTAACTTCAGATCTCACAGACGTTTATTTTGGATTTGATAGATCGATCAGCTACACAAGCATCCCCGCATATCCTTCAGGCTATGTGGGATTAAAAATAAAGAGCCCCACAATCACTTCCGTCGCTTCGGGCGGTCTTTTGGCAACGTCATTGCAGATCGACAGCTTAACCGGCTCAGCGTTGGCATCGACCGCCTCGGTAACTAACGCGGTTGGTTTATCCGTTGCCAATTACAATAGCCAAAACTCTGTTGAAGCTGAAAGTGCATACAGCGCACTGTTTCAATTGTTTGGATTGCCTGACAATTCAAAACATACAGCAGACATTTCCAGAGCTGGGTTACGAATCACAAGTCTTGGAGACAGTGTAAGTCTTGGAAATCAGGTTGCTAGTGTGGACTCTGTTTCTGGTATTGATATTTCTGGATTCAATGTGACTGCGACGGCTGCGGTTGCTCTTGGTTTTGCAGCAGGCGTTTATGTTGAAGACTCTCCAACTCTGGATGTTGACATCACTGGCCCAACATACTCTGTTTTTGTCGATGATGGTCTTTCAAGATTCGACGGAGGCCTAGCAATCAACGGCTCCACAACTCAGAACGTTGTTGGAACAGTTTACTCCCCAACGTTGACCAATGTGGCCAACCTAGATGGTTCTACAGGATATGCTTGTCAGTACAGCCAGACTGCGAATACTGTTACAGTAGGTTGTAAAGTAAGTGTGGACCCAACTGCCCCAGCCGCCTCAACTCAGTTAGGCATTTCTCTACCAATTCCGTCGGCTATTTCTGCTGATGATCAAGTAACAGGGACTTGTTACGCTTCGGGAATTGCAGCTCAGGGAGCCGCTGTAATTGGTGACGCAACCAACGACAGGGCTCAAATGACTTTCATTTCTGCTGATGTTTCTAACCAGCCGATGTATTGTAATTTTATTTATCAAATTATTTAAGGGGGTTTTATGTTTGGACACGGAAAATTTGGGAAGATTAGTCGGGTAGTTTCAGAGGCGGAGTCTGGATTGACTAGCTTGGGAAATGATCTTTTTAAAACAACTCAGGTTGTAGAGAGACATTACCACCTAGACGATTTAGCAGCCGCAAGAGTTCAGCTTCAGGAAGACTTGGAGAAGCAACAGGCGATGAATGTTGCTTCTGAAGTCATTCAAGACACACAAGGCAGAATTGACGCAATCGATCTTGTTCTGGAATAGGAATAAAATTGAAAAATATTCTCTCAAAAATATTATCTATTTTGCTGGTTTCAGCAACGGCTTTGGCTGGGTCTGGTCAATACCAGCCTAAAAACTTGAGTGGTGGTGGGGTTATTTCAGGAGCTTTAAGCATTTTTGCTACCAGCACTGAAGCGTTGTTGATTGGGAAGGCCGGAGACACAGGGGATTTGTGCGCCTTTGATACGTCTACAACTCAGCTTGCTTGTTCCAATACTGGCACTCTCACAAAGAATTATCTGTTTGCAGGCTCTACTTCGACCCCACAATTTACGTATGTGAATAATGGAACGATGCGTTTTTCCATGATCACCCATAATGATACCGGAGCATTCGCCCCTTTCTTGACCTATGCAAAAAGTCGCGGAACTCAGGCTTCACCCACAATAGTTGCTTCTGGAGACACTATCGGGTCGACTCTTGGAATAGGTTTCGATGGAGTTGATTACGCGTCTCTTGCGTCTATTGCCTTTAAGGTTGATGGGACTCCGGGAAGTAATGACATGCCGGGGAGCATTTCGTTTAATACTGTATTGGATGGAACGGCGGCCCTAGTAGAAAGCGTTCGAATAAACAACAGGGGTCAGCTTCTTAAAACGGCCACCGGAACAATTGCAGATTCATTCGTTCTTGCAACCGCAACAATAACGCCAGACATTGTGTCGGTTTCACAATCAATAGCCAGACTTTATCAGGCATCCTACAGCGACACATCTATTGTCTCTCCAATTATCACGTCACTCAGAGCAAGAGGAACTCAAGCATCCCCAACAATAGTGGCTGATGATGACAGAATTTCCGTTCTTCTTCATTCGGGTTTTGACGGAACGGACTTTTCAAACTCTAGCGGTATTCTTTTTGAGGTCGATGGCACTCCCGGAACTGATAATATTCCGGGAAGAATTTCTCTAATGACTCACGATGATGGGAGCATTTCGTCTGTTGTCGCCCGTCAGGTAATTGAGAATCACGGGGAGACAACTTGGACACGCGGAACAAACATAAATGCTTTGACCGCCTCAGTAGAAGACCCGACATACATATTTGATTCGTCTGCCACAAAGCTATTTGCTACCGGAGCAATGTCTGTTTATCGAGACTACCAATACAAAGGCCCCACAATTGCATTCGCCGGAGCCAGCACTGCCAATATTGTGTTTACGCAAGAGTTTGGAGCGATGCCTGCTGCTGGAGCAAATGCCGAATTCAATTCTTCTATTGGACAGCTTTTGGGGTCAATGGACGGGTCGTGGGCCTATGCTGATAGTAACGTTCAGGCTGTCGTCTTGATGCCACAAATTCCAAATGGAACCAGCTCTGTAGATCGATTGATTGGTTTCGGAGTTGCTTCTGTTGCAGATATTTCTCTTGGAGATCAAACTAGACCTGTATCAGAGGTCAACCTTGTCGAAGTCGGCGGGAATGTGACGCTGGTTTCAACCGGCTCTATTACCGTTGGGGACGCAATCTCATTGCGCTCTGAAGCCATTAACGCTGGATCCGGCGTGACTCTTCTTGAGGAAGACCGATATTCCGCAAAGTTTTATGAAGGAATCGTCTCAGTATCGAATGCTCGCTTGCAGCTTTCTCAAGGCGACACGGTAGCATCGGCTAGCACGATCACTCTTCCCTATGGAAATTACCCCTCGACGGCCGGTGGCAATACTTTTGAAGTGAGCGGAACCACCACCATCGACTACATTACTTCAACAGGATGGACCAATGGTTCTGAAATCACCCTGTTGTTTCAAGATTCTTTGACCGTTACCAGCGGTGGCGGATCACCTCCGGGAACAGCAAAACAAATTTTGATTGAAGGCGGTAATTTTTCAGCGACTTCAGGGGATATGTTAAAGTTGCAGCTCAACACAGTGAGCGGAACCACTGCTTGGAGAGTATTATCTAAATCAGTCTTATAGGGGGAGTCATGAAAGTAATTTATTATGCGATTGTAATAGCTTTGATTGGGGCGTCTGCCGAGGCCAATTTTAAACTTTCTAAATACGGAAAGCAGAAGTCGATCAAGTTCGTATCAGAATCGGCATTGCAGCCAGTGACCATCGGTGGTAAAAAGTATTTTAGAAGCTACCAGACTTTTGAATTGTTGTTTGAAGAATCTGATTTGGCTCTTGAGCAAGAGCTTCTTCAGAAGAAGATTCAATTGCAGGAGTCGGTCGACAACAGTCAGGCCGTTGAGAAGATGGAGAGTGTGGTTCAGGAATTGGAATCACACGATCTTAAAAAGAAAACAGACTTAGAAAACTAGGAGAGCAAAAATGAAGAAGATTTTTATTGCGCCAATCATCTTGGCCTTAACGCTCGCTGCAAGTGCTTTTGCACAATTCAGCCCAGCCAATAGCAACGCTTCTGGGTACAATGAGTGGTTTCAAAAGAACAATATGGGGGTATTTTTGGGAGCCTACCCAAACGCCTCTGTGACGTACAACGGCACCAATCTTTTGCTCGACGTTCTTCAAGGCGGCGGCAAAGTATCGATGCCGGACGGGGTTGATCTCGGTTCGGGATCTTTGACCCTTGGTTCTTCTTTGGTTTTTGAAGGCTCGACAGCCGATGCTTATGAAACAACTTTGACAGTTGTGGACCCGGCCTCTTCTGATAAAACCATTACACTTCCAAACCAAACCGGTGCAACCATTCTTTCGGCTGGCGGAGTGGCTGAATCTGCAAATGCAATTTCAGGCGGTACTGGAACACTTGTTTTTGAAGGTTCAACAGCGAACGGGTTCGAAACCTCTTTGGCCGTTGTAGACCCAACAGCAGACCAGACTTTCAGTGTACCAAATTTTGCCGTGAATGCCGCCATTCTTGCCTCCACTTTAGTTACAAACACAATTGATGCCGCCAATTCCCTTTGGGCCGTGTCTAACGGATTGGTATTTGAAGGCGCAACTGCTGATGGTTTTGAGTTGACGGTTTCTCCGTCCGACCCTGCCGCCGATGCTGTATTGACTCTCCCAGCATTGACCGGAGAAGTGTGCGTTGCCGGAAATATTATTGTAAGCGCAGGAGCCAATACCGCCTGCACAACAACATGCGGCGCAGGAAAATGTTGTGGAGGATTTGACACCGGAGCCCCTGCTATTGTTGGGTGCGCTGATGCCACCGCTGACCAATGCTTTTGCAATCCATAACGGAGGGTGAATGGAACATATTACTCCTTTTGCAAAAGACGTTTATCAGACTTATGGCTTGCTCGGTCTTATTGTGGTTGCGGTTTTGATTTGTTGCGGTTGGTTTTTTCATAAGACCCTAGTTCACTTCATGGGATCGATTGATAAAAAGGATGCCGCGATAAATGATTTGGTGATGGAATTCACAAAGCAGATTGAGGGTAATACTTCCGCTCTTGCTCAGAATTCCGAACCGCTTCAGAGACTTGTAAGAGCCAGTGAGAAGATGACCGATCATGTTGAGAATATGTCTTCACAAAACAAATTGGAACACGCAGAGATTCTCCAATTTGTAAGACGACCCGCCACGAGGTGACTATGGGTGCCTTAAAAAAATTATCGAATACTAAAAGCCTTGGCAAACCAGCCAAGGCTTTTAACTTTGATCAGACAATGGTTTTTGTTTTGAAATGGGAAGGCGGCCTTTCTAATAAAAAGTCCGACCGAGGTGGGCTTACAAAGTACGGTATTTCACAAAAGGCATACCCCAAACTTGATATCAAGAACCTCACGATGGAAAAGGCTTTGGATATTTACAAGTCTGACTATTGGGTTCCGTCTGGAGCGAATGAACAGCCTTGGCCCGTATGCTTGGCGGTCATGGATTCCGCCGTCAATTGCGGAGCAGGGACTGCAAAGAAATGGCTTCTTTCAGGAATGGCACAAAATAAGACCGGAATGGACCTTGTTATGGAAATTGTCTTCAAGAGACGCCAGAAATATGCCCAGATTGTAGCCCGGATGCCATCCCAGCAGGCGAACCTGAAGGGATGGAACAACAGGTGTGATGATTTGATTTTGTTTGCCCTGAAGCCATTTAAAGCGTAAAATTTCAAAACAGGAGATAATTATGGGACAACTAATGAGCGGCGCATTTCAAGTAATCGATTTTCTTTTCAAAAAGATTCCTCTTTTGAGCAAGCATCCAGAATGGGCGTGTGTTCTTGGTCTGGTCGGGCTTGCTGCAGTGACTCTTTTGGACGCCAACAAAATGATCGACCCCAGTCTGGTTTCTGGTCTTCAGCTTGGGTTTTCAACCCTTGCTGGTGTAGCTGCGAATTCTAGCGGCAGAAAAGAAGAAGAAAAAAAATAATGTGGGATACTCTCAAAATAGTTTTGCAGGTCGCTTTGGAGTTCCTGAAGGCATGGGGGACTCCAAAGGACCGGGCAGACGTTCAGGAGCAAGAGCGCATTGCGCGCGCGCGTAACGTTCGCAACCTGATTGCCAAAGCCCAAAAAGAGAGAATTGAAAGGGCCGCATTGAGGGAGGCCCAGATTGCCCTAGATGCTGAAAAGAAAAAGGGGGGCTTTTGAAAAAGATCAACATGGTCTTCGCCATTATCAATATTCTCTTTGCCATCACCCTTGTAAGTTCGTGTGCCAAACAACCCGTCATTATAGTTCCAGAAAAAGACACTTGCCAGATTGAATGGCCCGCAATGGTCAAGGATCTTCGCGCCTGCGAAGCAGACTTGACCGAATGTCAAAACCATATTTAACCTTTAAAATCAAACACTTAAACGTCTCACCGAAATATACTTCGGGAACAATAGTAATTACTTGTTGACGTAAGCAATAAATTACGGCATATTGTTCACATGCCGTGATAAAGCGGCGCAAAACGGGAGAACGGGAAATGAAAAAAATAACAATCAGTTTGGTTTTAAGCGGCGTGTCGGGCCGAAAGATAATCTGGATTGCTGACTGCGCGAATCGTGACATTGCGGAATTGCTCGCAAGGTCGGTGTACATTCAAGATCTGCTTTCGGATGCTAAGTATACCGAGCGTGGTATAGTTATCTCTGAATCGGACGAATCTACCGAAGAAAGCGAAAGCTCTTTATGAAATACAGAATTTACCCAGCAAAAGAGAAGCCATCAAATAAAGAGTTAGATTCATTTTCTGTTGTAATAAAAAAACATCCTCCAAAGTCTCCTGTTTTCAGGCCGACTTTTAAAGAGATGCTTGAGTATAATTTATTAAAACTGTGCGCCTCTGTAGGCGTAACGAATTGTGATGCCAATTATTTAAAATCTCAACAAACTATTATTTTATCTGGTTCTAAAAATGACATTGCAAAATTGGTTATGGCTCATGATGAATTAAAATCAATAGTGGGTCCCGGAATCATTTTTCATTTCAGAGTTTATAAGGAGGTTCAAAATGACCTATAAAATATACCCCGCAAAAGAGAAGCTGAAGGGCGTCGATCCATACATTGAGGCAATAGAAATTCACGACATTCCAAACTGGCGAGATGACGAAAATGCCATTGCTCTTGTGTGGGTGATCGAATGCGAGGGGAAAAAACTTTGCTATTGTGACACTCAGGAAGACGCCTTGTTTGTAACGGATTTATTGGAAAATGGGGTGTAATAAAATGTCACAGCCAGAATGCGATGAGTCTTTCATAGATTTAAAATGTGAATGCTGTGGCGAGCGTCATGAATCAGTTGATTATTACTATTCAGATTCGCCTACTGAATCAAAACCAATTAAGCTGTGCGTATGGTGTCATGAGTCTGATTATCCAAAATGGGAGAAAGAAAAATAACAATATACAAATTGACGTAAACAATAAATGACTGTAAAGAATGGGAATGAAAATCATGAAATTTAACCATAAACTTTTTAAAAAAGAGCGTGAAAAAATCGGCTTATCCTTTGGCAAGTTTGCTGAAGCGTTAAAGCCATTTGGCCCGAAGGCGTCCAAGACCATTGTTTGGAGTTGGGAGAATGGAATCAGGCAGCCGTCGGTCAGGTACCTAAAGGGTATTTGCGCGATTCTTGAAAAAGACGAGAACTTTTTTTACAAATAGGCAGAAAAAAATCGGCCCGGTCATAGTGACCCGGACCGATCAAGGGGAAGGAAGCATCCCCAGAATACCTGCCAGAAAGAGAGAAGTCAACATGTCCGAAACATCGGTTGTTTCCGCACAACCAAAAAATGAGATCCAAATTTATTCTACGGAGCAGATTGACCTTATCAAGCGCACCATATGCAAGGATGCGACCGACGATGAGCTGAAGCTCTTTGTTCAATGTTGTCAGCGAACCGGGCTCAATCCTTTCGCGCGTCAAGTCTACGCTCTAAAAAGATATGACGGCAATAGCGGCAAGATGGTCATGTCAATTCAGACTGCAATTGATGGGTTCAGACTGATTGCCGAGAGATCTGGAAAATACTGCGGCCAAAAGGGACCAGAGTGGTGTGGGAAAGATGGAATTTGGACTGACGTGTGGTTGTCAGATGAGGCTCCGTTTGCTGCACGCGTCGGGGTTTTACGCGAAGATTTTAGCGAGCCGTTGTGGGCGGTGGCAAAGTATAATGCATACGTTCAAATGACAAAGAACGGTGAGCCGAATTCGATGTGGAAGAAGATGCCAGACAACCAGCTGGCAAAGTGTGCCGAGGCACTTGCGTTGCGCCGAGCTTTCCCGCAGGAGCTATCAGGGCTCTATACCTCGGATGAAATGGGTCAGGTATATAATCCAGAAAAAACAAACGTGATGCCAAAAGAACGTCCTGTCACGGTCGATCAAAATGGAGAGGTTGTAGAACCAGATTCTTTTCCAGAACATCATGAGCCTCAAGAATCAAAACCATTAGTCATTTCAGAAGCTCAGGCAAAGCGATTGTTTGCAAAGTCAAAGACAGCAAGCGTTTCCCACGACCAGCTAAAAGATTATCTTTTTACAAATTACAGTATTGAAAGCACAAGAGACATTAAGCGATCAGACTATAATACGATTTGCGATTGGGTGGACTCGTTTGGTGAGCCGGGGGCAAATGGGTAAGTTAGAATTTGACAGCGAGAGGCACCTTTATTTTTTGGATGGGGTGCCTCTCGACTCTGTGACGCAAATTTTGCAAAAGAGCGGCTATGTAGATGACCGCTGGTTTACCGATGAGGCAAGAGAAAGAGGGAAGGCTGTACACGAAACAATTAGACTGATTCGTAAAGGCACCCTCGATTGGAGTTCGGTTAAAAAAGAAATCGACGGTTACATTGAGGCGTTTTGTGAGTTTGAAAATGACACTCAATTTATTGCTCTACCAGAGTTTTCAGAGCGCAGAATGTACAACCCAATTTATCGCTACGCCGGAACAATAGACGACCTTGGTTTGCTGAATGGAAGTTATGCGTTGATTGATTACAAGACCGGCGATTCATCGTCGGCCAACGTGCAAACAGCAGCATACTTACATTTCCCTGAAGTATTCGCGTACCAGCCAACTAGGTACTCGGTAAAGCTAAACAAAGACGGCACCTACAAGCTGAAAAAATACACAGACAACAACAAAGACTTCTTGACGTTTTTGGAGTGTCTGAATAGGGTAAACAATAAATAACGAAAGGGAAGATATGGGACTAGATGCTTATGGGTATTTCACCCTAAAAAAAGAGTTTGATAATGAAAAATTTGACATCGAAGACATATTAAAAAGATTACATAACGCTCATTTTAAAGACAGTGTTGGCTTGAATTTTCTATCACAAAGAAAAGAGTTATTTGAAACAGACGATGGCAAAGTTTTTGGTTGCCCGATTCATTTCGATCAAAGGTATTTTGGAGAAGACTACACAAGAGGTAATGCCTGTAAAATAATAACTTTAATAGAATTTTTAAGAGCCCAGCCTGAAGTTGATAAAATTTACTACGGTGCCGACTGCTCAATGTATGAAGATTTTCTTTTAGAATGGACCAAACAAGATTCTATTGATCTTTTATTGTTATTTTTTAAACACGGCAACGGAAGCTATTATGATTGGGGCACTGAAATCAAAAATAGTTGGGACAATACTTGGGGAAAATTATGACAGAACCATTTGCAGAGATGTTTTGCTTGCAAGTATTCGATCAGGGTCAATTGGCCGCATACCACTCAGAGCCAAAGCTAGAAATGATCTTGGCAATTCGTGATCGACTGAAAAAAGAGCATCCAGAAAAAGAGTTTAAAGTTTCATATTACCAATTTGTGAAGGAGTTTAAAAAACCGAAGTCTAAAACGGGAGAGTAAAAAATGAATGTACAGATACCAGAAACAAAACAGATCGAGACAGGGGTCACCGAGATCAAATTGATAATAGAAAAATTTACGATCAATTCTCACGAGGAATATCTTTACTTGAGTGATATTTTAACAAAGCAGAAAGCAATGAAGAAGTTTGCTGTTGATCTTTTTAAAGACCCGAAAGACAAGGCTAACCAACTTCATAAGTCTATTACTGGAGCAGAAAGAAAAGTAATCGACCCTATTGATGAAAATATTTATCTTGCCGACAAAAAAGTTTCTGCATGGAGACTGCAACAGCTTAGAATCCAAGAAGCCGAATCAGAAAAATTGCGCAAAGAAGCCGAGGCCGCAGCCGCGAAAGAAGCTGAAGAGCTTCGCAAAAAACAGGACGAAGAAAGACTGCTTACCGCTCAAAGCCTTGAGAAGCAAGGGTTTACCAAAGAGGCCGATGCTGTATTGGAGCAGAACATTCCCGCGCCTGTAGTTGTTCCGAAGCTGGTCCTTGTGGATAAACCAGAAGTGGCAAAGGGTCAGACTCTTAAAATATCATATTCCGCGAATGTAAGTGACCCAATGACTTTGCTTAGAGAGATCGTAGCGGGCCGTCAGCCTATGGCATATATTACCTTTAACATGGTTGCGCTCAATAAGCAGGCAAGCCTTCTGAAAACAGAATTGAGAATCCCCGGAGTCACTATTGTTGAGAATGCGTCGACTTCACAAAGGGGGGCGTGATGAAAATTATAGCAGTTTTTATTCTATGTTCTTTTGCCGGATCAATTGCAGCGTGGGCAGGCACTGAAATATTATTTCGTTTACGCTTTAGAAGACAAATTAAAAAATTGGCTTCTGAAGATGGATTTTCCGCAGCACAAGAAAGATTCAATAAAAAAATAGCTGAATTAAGAAGTATGGAAATTGAACACAACAAACTGGAGAACGGGAAATGAAAAAAGGAACTATAAAAATATTGTGCATGTTGCTTATCAGCTCGACATGCACCGCCAAGTATCTTGATTTTGATGGCGAGGAGATTCTTGGAATAGCGGTTCGAAGTGGCAATTTAGAAAAAACTCAAGAGATTTTGTCTCAATACAGAACCAATCAGAACATTGTATTCGAGGCAGTCAGTGCTGCGGGACATTTTGGTTGCAACGGAGAAGTTGTCGAGTGGCTTGTTCAAAACAAATACAAATTGAAAGCCCTGCATGAGGTGGCCGCCAAGATAGCGGTCAATAAGATTTGCCCAACAGCTTTCAAGGCAATCGCCCCTCAGCTTTCTAGTCATGACATTGCTGTAGCAGGTCACTGCTTATCAATTCAGCCGGTCCAGACCTACGTTTACAAGCGAAACTATCCTTGGAGCAAATTCAAGATTGCAGACAAGAACGGAACGGCCGACGAGATTCTTTCCCGGTTTGAAGAAATGGGAAAGGTATTGATCGAGGAGAATTACAAGCGTTGTGATGGGTCGCCAGTCAATATGAATTGCGAAGCCTTGATTGCCATAGCCAGAAACTTTACCCTTCCACTGGAAAGCGTTTCTGTTGAATTGAAGGCTATTCAAAAAAGGCTAGCTCAAAAGTTTGTCTCTACGTTTGACAAGTCAAAATAATAAAGTATTATGTGGGCATGAACGGGAAAATTCATAATCACATTTTTTAGGGTCGGTGCATTTCTTCCCGTTCTGCACCTAATCCTGTCGTCGGGCCTCCCGGTCTGGCGGCAGGAGCCCTGCCCTTTTTAAATATACAGTTGCATATTTTTTGTGGGGGAGTAGAAATATTTTTATGAACCGGAAAATTCATCTAAAAATACAATAAAATTTCGGTCGGCGCGTTCTTTCCGGTTCTCGCCTTATGCTGTCGTTTGGTCACCAGATCAAACGGCAGCAGCCGAAAACCTTTGGGGATTTATGGGTAAAGACCCAGCATTTCTATTTTATCCGGGAGACTGGCTTGGGGGAACAATTATGTTTTCTCGACTAGAAAGAGGCGCGTATATCGACCTTCTTGTAGCCCAATTTAATCACGGGCACCTTTCGATTGATGAAATTCAGCACATTTTAGGCGCAGAATTTCACTTGTGGGAGAAAATTAAATCAAAATTCAAATCGGATGCTGATGGAAAATTCTACAATTCACGCCTAGATGACGAGAAAATAAAGAGAAAATCCTATTCGGAAAGTCGAAGGAAGAACGTCTCTAAACGCTATGAGACCTCTTTGGACTCTACATGTGTAGATACACATGAATCTACATATGTAGAACATATGAACCTACATATGGAAAATGAAAATACAAATAGTAGTGTAGTTGCTGTTAAGGGGGGTGTAGGGGGGAAAAGATATCCACACCTTGTGGATAAGTGCCCTCACTTTTCAGACCCGGAGTTTCACGAACTATGGGCGGCGTTTGTTGAGGTGAAAGTCAAAAAGAATTCCCCCCTGACAGGCAAGTCTCAAAGTTTGATCTTTTCGAAATTAAGCGCACACCCGATTGCCACTGCAAAGAAGATGCTAGAGGCGTCTATTGCGGCTGGCTACACCGATGTTTATGAACCAAAGGAAAGTAAAAATGGAAAACAAAGCAGCCTTGCAGACGCGCTTAAAGAATGGGATCGCCTTACCGACCCTAAATCGTGATGTGTTCATGAAGGGGGTGGCTTGGATAGGCGTATGTTTCCCTTCTCTTTTAGGGGAGGCAGCAAGGATTGAAACATGGTTTCGATTATTGAGGGACTTGCCGGACGAATTATTTACCAGAGGTGTTTTAGAATTTTGCAAGAATCAAAAAGAGATTTATCCGGGAACAAACCCTATTGCATTGATACGAAGCTATGCGAGAGAAGTTTGGCCGGAGTTTTTAGACAGTGAGTGGAATACTAGCGAGGGGTTGTTGGAACGCAAACGTTTGGGACTGATACGGGAGGAAAAATGCTAAGTAGATTTGATTTCAATTCGCAGATGGAACAGCTTGCGATTGCTTTTGGTCAACCAATAGGGGGCAAGTTCAAAGACCAGATGGGCGTTTTTTATGAGGCCATAAAAGACAAGCTAGACGACTTGTCTTTTCGTAGAACAATTAATTACATTCGAGACAACAACGATAAATTCCCCACAATCAAAGTGTTGTTAGAGCTTGGCCGGTCGTTTCGTCCTGCAGTCGAAAGAAAAGAAACCATGTGCATGATTTGTGGTGGTTCGGGATGTCTTACAGCAAAGTCCGACGACGGGTACAGATTTGTTTTCAAGTGCAAGAGCTGTAATAACTGCAAAGCTGACTATCCGGTTTGGGATTATCAAACAGGGTTTCAGTTAGCTTAAGGGGGTATTGTGAACGGGAGACATTCAAACAAAATAGCGTGTAGAGCTTGGAATATTAGCGAGAATAGGTGGGCAAGTTTTCAAGAGACTTTAAATGACAAAAATTTCACAGGCTATACTCCGAAGAATTTTTGTAAGTTTGAAATAATAAATAATAGGAACCTTGTATGGACGCAGTTCTCTGGTCTTTTTGATAAAAACGGGACACAGATTTATGCGGGCGATATTTTAGAAGTAAAAGACGGAAAAGATATTTTAAGAGGGAGGGTTACTTTTGAAGCCCCTAAATTTGCATGCTACAATTACCACGACCAAGAAAGTTTTGAAGAAAAATACCTTTATGGGGAAGACCTTTTAAATTTTGATGGCCAGTATATAGTCATCGGAAATATTTATGAAAATAAAGAATTACTAACCAAAGTTGCAAAGGGGGCCTTATGAAAAGTTGGGAAGACTTAATCAGACTAGAGCCAAGATTGAACGGGTTGATTGTTCCAATTCAACAGGCTCATAGAGAATTGATTCGTGGAGGAGATTTTTCCAGAAACGGTTTTTGGAAAACAAAAATAGAGCCCACTTTAAAAACTCTCGTTGGCACGAATGCCAGTGTTGAAGAATTGCGTTCGGAAGTAGCAGAAAAAATAGCAACCGAGGCCCTTCAGTCTTTGTTGCCGGAAGATCAGAGCAATTGATGCTGAAGTTTGGAAAGCATACTCAGATCGGGGAGGTATTCAAAAGCCCCTCCCATTTAAAATGGATTCGGCAACAGCCGTGTTGTCAGTGTGCCAAGTCAAGGCCGCAAGTGGTTGTTGACCCGCACCACACTAGGCAGGACCCAAAAGGGGCACCAAGAATGGACGACCGGGGTTGTGTTCCTCTTTGCCGGGAATGCCACCGAAAGTACCACGACAACCCTTCTAAAGCGCAGGAAAGTAAGTTTAAAGGCATTGCAAAGTGGTTATGGGAGAACTCTCCGGCTATGAATAGGGATAAAACCGCACAGGATGCCCTAGGTTGAACGATATTTTTTTTGACGGGCTAGCCAAGGATAATGGGTGTAAAATTGAACGCGCCCCAAAAAGAATTGAAAATCAGGGGGTGTTTTGGCCGAGCGGGCAGTAAGTTTGGGTTGTATTTTACCAAATTCTTTTAAATGCTTGAACGACACAAAGGGGGAGAAATGAAACTATCAGAAGCGACTTTATGTGTGAATTGCGATGAGGTGTTTTCGGCTACAGAAGGGCCCGGAAAAACCAGAGACGATTGCCCGGCTTGTTTGGGGAGTTCGTTTTTGATGCTTCACAGATTTTTGAGTCCGAAGCCTATCTTGGAAAAAGACAAAACCAAAGAAGGCTATAATACCGATGGCCCTTGTTTTGTTCCGGGGATTCCGGGATTGAAAACCAGTTATGAAAAATCAGAGTCTCCGATCATTGTGGATGCGGAGCTAAACGCGGTGGATGAAGTTTGTTAAGGAGGAATTTATGGGAGAAAACGGAAACAGCTTTTTGGAAAAGATCGACAGCGTGGTCGGTATTATTCATGGCATCACATGGGTGGCGGCATTATGCTTTGGGGTATACTTTGGATTTTGTATTTTGGGGATTCAGGAAATTGTCAAAAAAGATCAAGCGATTGTTGCTGAAGTGGAACAAAGAAACAAATTGCTTCAACAGTTCTTTTCGGAATTGAAGGCTTTGAATAACCCACAAGCAGAGGCATTGATTAAGAAATACACCGCCCCGGCGAAATAGACATGATTGTTATTCAGCACCATTCATCCGAGCAGGCTGTTATTTTCAACAAAGCAGGGCTGTTGAAAGTCCGGGATATGGAAACAGGGGATGTGAAATTTATGTCCCAACAGGAAGTCATACTAGAAAACCGATACAGACTTTATCGGCAAGACAGACTCCGGTTTCCAGAAATGGAGCCGGTGTGTCTTGAGCAGTTTTATGGGCCTTTGGTTGGGAGATTCGAGGCTAGATTCAGATTGGAAAACCAAAACTGGCATTAGGGGGAGAGATGAAAACAGGGGAGCAGATAGCCATTGAGAAGTTAAAAAAAGAACTTGAGGAATCCAGAAACAATCCGTTGGCTGAAATGTTTCTAAGGCCAATCCGAAGACAGGTCAAAGGCGACAGATTTAAAGAATATTCCATCACCTTCAAAGTAATGGCGCGGGAAATATTAACAGGGATTGAAATTGTCAGCATCACAACAAAGGAAAAATTATGACAGATCAAGAATTTGAAGCTGAAATGGCAAAAAAACAAAGGGAACTTTATGAGAATTTTAATAAATCACAGTGGAGGCTAGACGTTGAAGAGAAGATAAATAAGGCAACATCACCTGCTCAGAAATTAAGATTCGCATTGTATCATGTTTATATGCTTATCGAGTCAAATAACCCTAATTACCTTGAATCAAAAAACACAGAACAGTTTTATGTGCACTGTATTGAAACCGTAATTGATGAGGTTTTATCTAATTATGAAAAGATGGTGAATATGGATTGGAAAGAATAAGTAATATATTGTTGACGTAAACATAAAATAACTATAAACGGGGATTCATGAAGAATTTTAAATATAAAGATTTTCCAAGTGCATTTTTTAAAATCTTACTGATTACTGTCAGTGTTGCCGCCATGACAGGGGCGATTATTAGTATTGAAGAGTCTGTTGAGCGTTCCAAAATTGGAGAGATTGTAACTGCCAGTATCGGAATCGATCAACCCACAGAAACGATTTGGCAAATAACAGTCCCGGCTAAGATGAACCTTGAGCAAGCGTTTCAAGTTGCAGAAATATTTGATCACGGAAGATCAAGAACAATTAGACCATACTTTCCTTTGGATATCAGATATGATTGTGAAAACGGAGAAATGTGCAGTGTGTTTTTTGAAAACGTTTATGAAGTTCTTACTAAGAAACACAATCAAGAAGGAACGACTATTTTTTACCCATGCTCTTGCAACGACAATGTCACTCTTTTAAAAGTACAATATTTGTATTAAAGTTTTTTGATGTAGTCTTTAATAAGCATCACTCTTCTTAAACGGGAAATAATAGGAGGTTAAAAATGTTGTGGCTTGCCGCATTTCAATTATTGCTGACCATTTTAGCTTTGATTCTTTTGGTCAGAGTTCACTTTGTTTCAAAGTTTCGACTAAGGCTGATCGATAAAGTTTTTGAGACAATTGAATATCAAGACAGAATTAAAGAGTTCGACAAGGTGTCATTCCACACTATGGTTTGGAAGTTTTGGAAGCCTCTAAAAGTAACCAGTTTTTATAAAAAGGATTTTACAAAATGAGTGAAATTAAAACTGGAATTATCCTTACAGGATTTGATGAGATAAAACTCGAGGAGTCATACTTCCTTTGGAACATCCGCCTACGTTTTGGCATAGACCGAAATTATTCTATGCACCAAATTAATGAGTTTAAAAAAGGCCGGATGTTAAAAGCAATGCTAGCGGATGATCTTTTGCAAAGATTTTACGAGTTAAGAGATCAAGTTAATAAAAACATTTTAGAATTAAAATCTTATGAAACCAAAAAAGACTAAATGGAAAGACAAATTAAAGTGCTTATTTTTGGGACACGATCTTTTTATAAATTACATTCCAACCGTATTCCCAAAATATAAAGTAACAGATGTTATTAGGATGCAAGACTGTCATCCGATTGAGCGATTGGACTGCCAAAGATGCGGCAAAGAGAATTTATGAAAAAGACTAAACCAAAGAAACCGAAAGCGCGTAAGGTGAAAAGTGCTAAGAAATGTTCTACATGTGGCGGTTTTGGTTTTGAAATTGATCCTCATGACGGCTGGACAAGCCTTTGTCATAAATGTGTGGTGTCAAAAGAAATAATTGAAATTTGCATAACCGAAGTTAAGAAAGGAAAACCAAAATGCTAACATACCATAACGACCCAGAGTTGAAGAAGGCTATAGTCGAAGAGATGAACAATCACAGAACTGCCGACCAATTTATAAAAGGTTCTTATAAAGAATGGGATGGGACGACTTTTAAAGGATGCGCTGTTGGTTGCGCAATCGATTCGTTTAATAAAAAGCTTGGAAAGAAATACAGCAACGACGACCACGCTGTTTTCGAAGATGCTATTGGCGTTCCTGAATGGCTAGCAAGATTACAGGATACGATATTTGAAGGATTGCCCAATAATGAGTCTAGTCAGTTTGCTGTCGATCTTTTGGAAGCCATCCCTGTTGGTGTCAAGATTGATGCAGTAAAATGGAAATTTACAGCCTTTATTTTAAAGGAAAATATAGAACGTGTTTTGCTTCTTGAGAATATTTCTGAGCTTCTTAAAAAACAAGTTGTAGACTCTATTCGTGGTTGCTTGTCTCTTTATGAGTCTGGAATAGAAGATAACAATTTTGTTTTTGATGAGTCAGCAGCAGAGTTAGCAGCATGGTCAGCAGCATGGTCAGCAGAGTCAGCAGCACGGTCAGCAGCATGTTCAGCAGCAGAGTCAGCAGCATGGTCAGCAGCATGGTCAGCACGGTCAGCAGCATGTTCAGCAGCATGGTCAGCAGCATGGTCAGCACGGTCAGCAGCAGAGTTAGCAGCATGGTCAGCAGCATGGTCAGCAGAGTCAGCAGCACGGTCAGCAGCAGAGTCATCAGCATATCAACGCTATGCGAATGAGCTGTTGAGACTGTTACGTGAATGCAAATAACCGAAGTCAAGAGAGCGAGGGTGAAGTGATGACGCGTTTTATTGGCAACATTTTAAAATGGTTTCCGATTTGGGTTCCTGTAGCTGTGGTCACTTATAAATACCCAAAAGCAGACACAGTTGTTTCATTTTGGGTATGCCTAGGCGTGATTACAGCGGTTTGTATAGTGGCAACCATAAACTATTTTGGCCGCAAACTTCTGGGGGAAATAAAATGACCCGCTTACACTGTGAAGAATGCTCGAAAGAAGTGGACTATGATGTTTGTATTTTGTTGGGCAAAGAAACTTGGATAAGTCAAAAGCATGCAGACTCATCCATTTCTGCATGCCCAACAATGTATGACACACTTTTCTGCAACCTAGAGTGTCTAATGAATTTTTTGAAGAATCGAGGGTTCAAATGAGAGAGATAAAATTCCGCTGCTGGAATAAAAAAGAAAAACAAATGTATTTTTCAAACTTTAACGGAACTCGCGTGCATTTGGGTTTAGTTTATAGCGAAGATTTAAGCGAGTGGATGGAGCTTGTCCCCGGCGATGAAAATCAAGTGATTATGCAGTTTACAGGCCTGAAAGATAAAAACGGTAAAGAGATTTGGGAATCAGACCTAATCCTTACAGACGATATGTATCATGATTACGAGGATGGTGTGGCTATCAACGCAGTGCCTGATGGCAAAATCTACAGAGTTGAATATCGAGATGGCGCTTTCTTTGCTAAAGATGAATTGTTGGGTGAAGTAGCTAGTGGATGGGAAGTAATAGGAAATGTTTATGAAAATTCGGAGCTACTTAAACAACCCACCTAACCCTCTGGGTGATTGCTAAAGAAGGAGAGAAATAAAATGAGAACTGGAACAGATGCTTTTTTAGACGTTGAACTTTTCCTGATTGCGAATGGGAGACTGCCAAATGAAAAAGATGATAAGCTCACTTATGAGATGGTAAAAAAAGTGCTGGATATGGCTTTCATTGAAAGAAATCAAAAAGCTCTTGCAATACAGAACTATGCCGCTCACCGATTTCACATGCTGGGCCCAAACTATAAAGGCGACTAACCCTCTGGGTGAGGACGAAAGGATGAATATGGAAGAGGAAACATTTAAACAATTTTTGACTATACAGGCAGTGGCCGATTTTCAATGTGCGTTAGAGAAAATTCTTGCGTTTATGCCTTATCAGTTACCAGAAGAAAGTCAGGCATCGTATAGCAAGATTAAACAATTGGCTGAAGAGATTTTAGTTGAGGCCGGACTTAATTAAAATATGACAACCGATAAAAGGACGAAAGGATGATATGGGTTATATTGACCATGCAAAACGAGAACTAAAAGCTATTGGCTATAAAGAAATAGAAAATGAAGAGGATGGGTTATAATCATAAGGGGGAAGCATGGACGGAATTGTAGCGTTACTGCTTTTATTGGTTATGTCGGCATGTATTTGGTATGTTAATAAACAGGTATGAGAGAGAAAAAGATAAAACGTTGCATTAGATGCGGATGCGAGTTTGAGGCTGTTACAGCTGACGCCTGCAAGCCTTGCAACATCGAAAAGAAGTACCAAAAACGACTAGCAGATAATCGTGGTGTTTATAAAGAAGTAGGGTATTTCGGACACCATCACACCAGAAAGAACGGGAAAAAAGAATGAACTTCGATGACTACGAGATTTGTCAGTATTGCAAGAACGTTCCAAAGAGAAAATCATCCTGCAATATTTGCAAGTCGGTCGGGTTTGTCTTGAGGGGGTCTCAAGAGTCCGAAGCCCCTCCAAAGGTTCCAGAAGAAAAGGACATGGAATGAAAGTAATAATAACTCCAGATAGATTCATTGAAATATTTCATGATTACATAATTCAATTTAAGGCTTCAAAGGGACCTTTAGGACTGTTTGGATATGAATTTCTAATCAACACGTCCGAGCCTGATGGAATTGAAATAGATATTCCTGAAGAGTGTTTTGCTGGAAAGAAAATGACGTCAGAATTCATAAAAGAATGGGATAAAATACATGAAAATAAAGATATCTGAACAGCTAAACCAGCTTTCAACAATAGACTATACAACGCTTATTCCGTGGCAGGGGAATCTCAAAGACTTATCTGTTACGAATTACAATAAGCTGAAGAAGTCTCTGACAGAGTTTGGGTTTTTCGTTCCTCTATTTGTTTGGTTCAAAGACGGAAACCCTTACCTCATGGACGGAACACAGAGACACCGCGTGTTGATGAAAGAGTGTGCAGAGCCAAAAGATTTGCCGTTCATTGCTATTGAAGCGGAGACAGAACAGGACGCAAAGAAAAAGCTTCTGGTTATAAGCTCCCAATACGGACGCACGACTCAAGAGGGCATGGACGAATTCGCATTTGATATCGACGACGAATGGTTGAAGGATACTACTAATTTTGACGCTCTGTTTGATTTCGGTTCGGATGATAAGCAAACAAAAGACGGCCTAACCGACCCAGACGCTTGTCCTGAACCTGCAAAGACAACAGAAACAAAACTTGGGGATATATTTAAACTCGGCGACCACATGATTATTTGTGGAGACTCGACCGACCCTGTTTTTGTGGATGCTCTTTTGGGTGGGGTGAAGCCTCACCTTCTCATAAGCGATCCACCATATGGGGTTGAGTACGATGCAGATTGGCGAAATGAGCATGACAGTGTCGGTGCTTGGGGAAAGAAGTCAGGAAAAAAAATAGCCACAGGGACAGTAAAAAACGACCAAAACGCCGACTGGACTGAAACTTGGAAATTATCTCCTTGCTCAGTCGCTTACGTTTGGCATGCTGGCATACATGCTGGCGTCGTTGCGGATTCTCTAGCTAAAGCAGATTTTGAAATTCGCTCACAGATTATTTGGGCAAAGCCAAGATTCGCTATTTCAAGAGGCCATTACCATTGGCAACATGAACCTTGCTGGTATGCGGTCCGAAAGAAAGCTACCGGCAGCTGGGTTGGAGATAGGTCACAAACGACTCTATGGGAAATATCACACAATAAATCAGAGACCGGCCATAGTACGCAAAAACCAGTTGAAGCCATGCTTCGACCCATGCTCAACAATTCAAGCGAAGGACAAGCAGTCTACGATCCTTTCTTGGGTTCAGGAACAACTCTCATTGCAGCAGAGCAGTCAGGTAGAGTATGTTATGGCATCGAAATCGACCCAATTTATATTGACATGATCGTTCGACGTTTCGAAGATTTTACCGGCAAGAAGGCCGAAAAAATCAGAAATATTTACGGATAATTTTAACCCAAAGGAGGCTCACAATGAGCGAAGAACAACAAGTAGGAGAATTAGCAGAAGTAAAATCCGAAGTCCCATTCAAAGCAAAAGACGGACTACCAAACGGTTTTGGTTTTGAAGTAGTCATTGCAGCAAGCGGTCAATTATTGGTTGGGAATACTATCAATCGCAATGCTGGTCTTTCTGTAGTTTTGAATAAGCAGACCGTTTTGGATTTATTTGCAGCAAAATTGGATGAGTTTTTGGCTTAATTAAAATTTGATCTGTCATGCAGAACGGAAGGACGTTCCCGATAATTGCATGTAGGCGTTGAACGGTGGCAAGAGCGGCAAGTAAAGTTGCCTTATAAAACCGAAACACGTACAGCCGGTATCAATCCCGGTCATGACAGATTAAAAATTGGCCCTTAGCTCAGCGGTGGTAGCAACGGCCTGTTAAGCCGTCGGTCCTTGGTTCGAATCCAAGAGGGTCAGCAATAACGAAAGGGAAGACAATGAAGATAACACAAGAGCATACTGGTAAGAAAGTAACGCGCATAGAGTGGAATGGGGCTTATGTAACTGTTATGTATGTTGGCAATGTTTCCATTTTTGTCATGCTAGAAAATGGCGATGAGTGTTCTTATCTAAATGACGACAGATGGAGCGTTTTAGAAGACCCAAAAAAGAAAATAAGAATGGCCCCCGCTTTATGTAGATATTTAGAGAACCAGCATTATTTTATCTCTCAGTCTGTTCATGAAAATGAAAAAGATGCCAAAACTCATTGGCGTAATGAGTTTATTTCATGGCCCGCAAACGACACCATGTGGGTGGAGGTAGAGATATGAAAAGACTATCATTCACAAAAGAGAACTTCAAAGCCCTGCAGAAAGAAAACGAGGATCTGAAAAAAGTCATTGCGGATATGGAACAGGTTCTTGCGGACGACTTAAACGAAGCTGTAAAGCCCACAAAGCCTTTAAAGGTCAAATTGGTCCCCAAAAAACAGACCAAAATTTCTTGGAAGAAGAGAATTGGTTGAGGAAGCCCTTAAATAAGAATTGCAAGCAGTGCCAAGGCTGTAAATCTCACAAGAGAAACAGCCGAGTGACGTGGGTATCAAAACGGGGGAACGATGAAAATGACCGCGGCCGAGTACAAAAAAACAGCAAAAAAACAAAGAAGTTACCCTGAAGAAGACCTTCAAATAGCGTGTGTTCAATGGTTCAAAACCCAGTATCCAGACCTCGAAATACTTCATATCCCAAATGGAGGATCTCGGTCTTTTCGTGTGTCCAAAAATGGACGAAGATACTCCCCCGAAGGTGATCGCTTAAATAAGATGGGATTAAGAAAAGGCACGTCTGACTTGTTCATACCAGAACCCAGAAGGGGCTACCACGGACTTTGGATTGAAATGAAGGCCGACAAGAACTCAAAATTGAGCGGGGATCAACAGGAGTTTGTCCAGAAAATGGCCTATAGGGGATATGCTTGTTACAAAGCATATGCTCTCGGAATGTTCATCACCATTGTAACGGTGTATTTAAGACCCGGAGCAACAGAAAAATTAGTCCCAATGGATACAAACTAGCCACTTTGTAAACATTTCCAGTGCATATAGTTACAAACTAGTTCATAAAGGACGCGCTTGGCTAGGGATGGAAATCTTGCCTGACCGTTTACCCCTTGAAGATGCTGCTCATGGAAAGCTAGGCATCTTCAATGGGCTTTTTGTTTAAGTATCTTCCGCCTCTTGGAGCCTAGTTTCTGAGGCTTAAACTCCAAGGGGCGGTGTCATTTTTATTGTTTCGAGTAATTCTTTTCCAATATCACCCATATTCCCCAAACAATTATTCGATTTACACTACTTACAAATTTAAAACTTGTGCAGTGGAACGAATTGGTTCAAAATGTAGTCGTGAAACCATGCTCCAAATGTAAGATCAACCCCCAAAGAAGAACCCACAGGTATTGCCTTCAGTGTCACGCTGAAGGAATGAGAGCCCACCGCAAAGAAAAGCCTCTACAAGGGGAGGCGAAGCTCAAGGCAAAGGCTATGTCTCATGCGTGTACGTACCTGAAGAGGGGCAAGATATTCCGATTGCCCTGTAGGGATTGTGGAAGCTCAATAGTTAAAATGCACCACCCAGACTATTCGAAGCCTTTGGAAGTTGTGTGGTTGTGCAGGAGATGCTTGAAGCAAATGGAGATCAATCGTGAAATTCCAAAAGAATTGTGGGATTCAGGATGTTGTCCGAATTGTTTTGAGAACGTGAAAAAGGATGGGAGCAGGCTGTGCGAGGAGTGTAATAAAAAATACTCAAAAAAATATAGAAAACCGTACTCAGCCTTATCTGAAGATCAAAAATTAAGATCTAATGCTAGAGCTTATTTTAACAGTCACGTCTCTAGAGGCTTGATACAAAAACAACCATGCAGCGTATGTGGGTCGTCTTTGAATATAGAGGCGCATCATGAAAACTATTCTAAGCCACTTGATGTTATATGGCTTTGCAGAAAGCATCACAAAGAATTGCACTTGAAAAGCGTTTCACATGAAACGGAAGGGGGCCAAAATGGCAAAGAAGAAGCCTGAAAAGGACCCTAAGCCTAAAGAGAAGAAACAGAGTAAAAACAGAGACACATCTGGGCTTATTCCTTTTGAGCCGGGTCAAAGCGGAAACCCTAACGGAAGGCCAGAAGGGTCAAGGAATCGCTCTACAATCATTAGGAAGCTATTGGGCATGAAAGGCGTACTTCCGGACAAAATGCTTGAGGGGCTGCAAAAGATGTTTCCAGAGGTCCAGAAAAACACAAGCGTTGAGGAAGTCATGCACGTGGCTATGTTGGGAAGAGTCATCACAAAGCAAGACCCGAAAGCCTACACCGCCATCATGGACAATGCCTATGGCAAGCAGAAGCAAGAAGTCACCGGAGCAGATGGGGCCCCATTGATTCCGCACAACCCTTATTCTGGAATGTCACTGGAAGAGCTTCAAGCAATAAAGGCCAAGTTGGACAATGAGGAATGACCCTGAAAAACTGGCTCAAGAAATATGGATTAAAGAGTGCGTCCGAACAGCGGAGTGCGAGGCTTCTTATTTTGAGTTCTTTAAAGACGCTTGGAAGATTTTGGAGCCTAAGACTAGGTTAAAACTCAATTGGCACATAGACTACCTTTGTTCTGTTTTAGAGAACGAAGTCATTCGAATCGGTAATAAAATCCCCAAAATTGACGACATAGCGATAAATATCAGTCCAAGATCGGCGAAGTCCTATATTTGTACCATCATGCTATGCCCGTGGGCGTGGATTCATTACCCTCATTTGCGGTTTATCAATTCTTCACATTCAAACGCCCTAGCAACAAAGCATTGCATGCTTTCCAGAGCGTTGATTCAAAGCGACTGGTATCAGAAGCGATGGGGCCAAAGATTCTCTCTTTCCAAAGACAACAATAAAAAGACCATGTTTTCTAATAACCACCGAGGGGAGAGGATATCAACCTCAGTCGGCGGGACGATTACCGGGGAAGGCGCGGACATTATTACAGCGGACGATTTAATGTCCCCAAAGCATGCGTTCTCGGATGCCAAAAGAGAAGAGGCTAATTTTTATTGGGACAACACACTGTTTAACCGATTAAACGACCCAGACGTTGGGGTGCGAATCATAGTTATGCAGAGGCTTCACGAGGACGATATTACCGGGCATGTTTTAAAGTCTGAAGAGGTGGACATAGAGTTTCAGGAAGATCAGATCGAAACAGAGTGGCGACACATATCTATTCCGGCCGAGTCTTCAGGGCTTATCAGTCCACCAGAGTTGATCGAGAAATACGACGATGAAGGGCTTTTCTTTCCCGAAAGATTCACAAAGAGACTTTTGAATTTTGCCAAGAAAAAAGGGACCACGATGTATTCTGGTCAGTACCTTCAGAAAACAGAAAATCCCGGTGGTAATATATTCAAGAGACAATGGTTTAATTTCACCGACAAAGTTCCTGAAGATTGGGAGTATGAGTCCATGACTCAATCATGGGATTGTGCATTCAAAGGACTAGATGATAGTGACTACGTTGTGGGTACGGTGTGGGGGAAGAAGAAAGGAAAACATTACCTTGTTCGAATGGTTCGTGGTAAATTCGATTTCAACGAAACCATAAGAGAGATCAAAAAGGTGACGTTGTTGCACCCAAAGGCGCACAGAAAGATCATTGAGGACAAGGCAAACGGACCGGCTATTATGAGCGCGCTTCAGTCTACGATCACCGGAATAGTTCCGTTTCTTTCGAACGACCCAAAGGTTGCAAGATACTCTGCTGCTGCGCCGGTAGCGGAGTCTGGGTCTATATGGATACCCAATCCTGAAAAATATTATTGGGCAAAAGACTTTATTGATGAGGTTACAAAGGTGCCAAAAGCAAAGAACGACGACATTGCGGACTCGTTCACTCAATACCTTTTGATGGAAGAGAAAGACTCTCTAGAAACTTTAAGGCAGTTCATGAACAATTTTTAAGGGGTAAAAATGGGACTTATCGACAACATGTTAAAGTTTTCCGGGCTTAAAAAGGATTCATCCATTGATTCCCCTTTAAATTTAAATCCAGCCCAAAAGTCCACTCTGGAATACTTCAAAACCAGAATGGACGATTTCGCCAATTACCAGACCAGTCAAGGCACGGCGAAAGACAAGAAGATGTGGTCTTTCAATATCGGGTATATTTTGGACCAGTTCCAGCTCGATATGATTTACCAAAACTCCGACATTGCATCGTCTATTGTCGATATTCCGGCCTTTGAGTGCATGAGACAGGGGTTTCAGATCAAGATTGAAGGGGCTCAAGACCAATCACAGCTAGAGTCTTTGGACCTTGAAATGAAGTCATTCGGGATAAATCATAAAATCACCTACGCTGAAGTCTTTTCAAGGCTCTATGGAGGGGCCGCGCTTTTGATTTTGGTGAACGACGGTCTCAATCCTTGGGACCCTTTAGACTACTCAAAGATTCAGAGCATTGAAAACATCGTGACAGTGGACCGGTATGAGTTGGTCAACTCAGGCATAGTCGATATGAACGTGAAGTCAGAAGACTTTGCCCAGCCCCAATACTACACCCTAGCCTCCATTGACCCGAAAATGTCCGGCTTAAAGATTCACAACTCGAGGGTCATTCGCTTTGACGGGGTTCAGCTATCCCGCAGAAGAATGGCCAACTTTCAATACTGGGGGCAGTCTGTAATCAACCGCGTGTACAATGTCATTCGGGATTACGAATCAACCAATAGTGCGATTGCCTCTCTGATTCAAGATTTCAACATCATGGTTTTCAAGATTGCCGAACTCGCTGCAGTCATATCCGGCTCAAAGGAAGGGCAAAGACTACTTCAGAGTCGATTGGACATGGCAGCCCAGATGGGTTCGTTGCTGAATGCTTTAATCATCAGACCAGAAGAAGAGATCGAGTTTAAGGCCAGAAACATATCCGGCGTGGATGGAATTGTGGACCGGATTACCGACCGGCTTATTGTAGCCGCCCGTATTCCAAGGCTTCTTTTGTTGGGTCAGGGCAAAGGCGGTTTAGGAACGAACAATGATAACGAGGTCAGAATGTTCTATGACCAGATTAAATCGTACCAAAATAATGTTTTAGAGAGCAAAATTCGCAAGGTTGTAAACGTCTTCATGGCTTCCAAGACTGGCCCTTTTGCTGGCAATATCAAGAAATTCGAGATTTGTTTCAACCCTCTATGGCAGATGACCGAGAAGGAACAGTCCGAGGTTTACGCAAATATGGCCAATGCGGACAATGGGTATATCATGAATGGAGTATTGAGCCCTGACGAGGTAGCCAATAGCCGTTTCGGTTCCGGGACGTATTCCATGAATACCATTCTTGATAAGTCTTTGAGATCTCAGGTCAATCAAGCCAACGGAGAGAATGCTAACCTAGAAGACCCCAATCAGCCAAAGGACAGACCTTTCCCCGATAACGGAACAAACGCCTTTACTCAAATTTCGAGTGCTTCGGGGGCTTACCCACAGGGTAAATTCTGATGAACTACTCAAGGTCTTATTTTAGGGCTTTGCTTAGGGAGCAGGTGATTGCGTTCAAAAAGAGGAACAAAAACTTTAAACCAAAGCGTCCTCCTAAGCCGAGGCATCCTAAAGAGATACAAAGAGAGTACACGCAAGATCTGAATGGGATTGTTCACTTTACCAGACAAATTTACCGCGCTCAGGTTTACCCTAAGCTACCAAAGATTGTTTCCGAGGCTCAAGCTAGTCGCCCAAAGTCAGACGTTAAAGATCGTTATCTAAAAGACGACTACGCTCGTGAAGTCGACGAAGTAATGGACAAGGTGAAAATCGAGTACCAAACCGTTTATTCCAAGCCAAGACTCAAAGCCATGACCGGCAAGATCGGTGCCAAGGTCAATCAATACTCAAAGAAGCAAACTCAGGAACAAGTCAAAGCTGTGATCGGTATTGACCTATTTACCCCAGACCCTTGGCTTGAAAGCCAGATGAGTGCTTTCGTAAAAGAGAACGTCGGACTGATTTCAAAGTGGTCCGACGCTCAACACGCTCAATCCGAAGAGATCATAATGCGTGGGGCTCGAATGGGCCGAAGAGCTGAAGACATTGAAAAAGACTTGGAAGATCGAATTGACGTCATGGGTAGCCGGTACGATATGATCGCCAGAGATCAGGTTTCTAAGTTCAACGCCGATTTAAACATGCAACGTCAGAACGATCTTGGAGTGAATAAATATATTTGGTCTGGCACTATGGATGAGAGAGAACGTCCTATGCACCGAGATTTAGAAGGTAAAGTTTTCTCGTACGATGACCCTCCAGTGACCAATCCACAGGGAGATAAGAATAATCCGGGGGGAGATTATCTTTGCAGGTGCGTAGCGTTGCCGTACTTTGGAGACATACTAGAAGGCATCGAAGAAGAAATTTGATTTGTGCAAGAATTTTTTATGTGAGATATTCCATCTCATGCGCAAGGCTTTCCGTTGTGACATCGTAAAACTGGACGGACCAAAGATAGACCATCGTGGTTATTTGATGGCTACAGCTCGTCTTGCCCGCAGTGGAATTCAAGAATACTTGATGCCTGACGGGTCTATTCGTAGAGAGCTTCGACCTAAAGAGGAAGTGTTTAGCGAAGATTCACTGCAGACTCTTGCTGGTTCAGCCGTAACAAACGATCATCCTCCCACACCTTTAACAGCCGACAATACAAAGTCCTATAGCGTTGGGCATCTTTATGGAGAGCCAATCAAAGAAGATTCCGACGAATCAGATCTTTGCTATATTGGCCATGAATTGACCGTGTGGGATTCAAGAACTATCTTCGACGTTACAAAATCAGGCAAGAATCAAATTTCACAAGGGTATTTTTGTGATGTGGAACTATCTCCGGGAATTCATCCAGAGTTTGGTCCGTATGATGCGATTCAACGAAACATAAGACATAATCATTCTGCCATTGTTCAATTCGGTAGAGCGGGGGACACAGTGAAAATCAAAATGGATTCAAAAGATAACGAACTGGAGTTCGCCGTCTCTTACAAGTCAGACGCTAAAGAGAAGCCGATGGACGAGTCTGCAGAGGAAGAAGAAGAAGAGTTGGAAGGCGAAGAGGAAATTGAAGGAGAGGAAGAAGATTCTTCTCATAAAAAAGAATCTAAGAGGCAGGTTGTTTCTAAAATTAAAGAAGCAGCAGAGAAAGCTCTTGGCCTAAAACAAAAAAAAGATGGTGCAAAAAGAAAAGTTGTGTCAAATTCAAGTGAGCAAAATCCAAAAGGAGATATTATCATGCCTGTAATTTTGAACTTAGACGGTGTTGATTTCAGCTTTGAAGACAAATTGGCCGGAACAATCCAAGTTATTTCCACCAAACTTAAGGGTATGGAAAAACTCACCAAAGACAATCAAGATCTAGCTCAGAAGCTAGATGCTCAAGAAAAATCACACAAGCAGGTTGTTGATGAACTGAACGCAAAGGTTTCCGTTCTTGAGAAATTGACTCAGGACGAAAAAGAGATGTCGAAACTGGTTCAGAATCGTATCGATACTTTAGATTTTGCCAAGAAAGTCTTTAAAGAAGAAACAAAGATGGACGAATTGTCCACCGTTGAGCTTCAGAAAAAACTCGTCAAAAAACTTCAACCCGACATGGATGTTGAAAAAGTAGACGCATCTTATCTTAAAGGTGTTGTTTCTGGCCTTATGATTGGTTTCAAAACAGATGCATCCAAAATTCTTTCTGAAGTTGTCAGCAAGTTAGACGGCGGCGACAAAGAAACCAAAATTGACGAGAGCTTCAAGAATTTCCAAGAAAAACAAGCAAATGCCTATAAGGGCGACAAGGCTTCGGCTTAATTTTAAAGGAGAACTACAATGCCACAGGGTTCATATACAATTAACACCAATCCCCAGATTGCAGGCTCTCCGGGCTTTGCAAACGCGCCTTACACAGCATTTAGCTATTCCAATCCTTTAAGCGTGCTTAAACCGGGATACGGAGTTGTTTTGGGTTCGGCTCAAAAGTTTTGCCGCCTTCCTGACAATACAAACAGAAACTTTGTAGGGGTTGTTTTGAGAGACTTGAGTTTTGCAGCTCAACAGCTTCCTACCTCGGACGTTTCCAATACCGTAAACACCACCTACCCAATTGATTCTGCGATCTCTGTTATGAGCCGCGGTCAGGTTCAGGCTTTGGTTGTTGCCGCTGTAACTGCCGGAAGCAATGCATACTTGGTTTACAAAAAGAACGATCAGGTTCAGACACTTGTATTCAGCGCAGACATTATCACTGGAAACACAGTGACCGGAACAGTCAATGGTGTGGCAATTAGTCAGGCGTTCAACACAACAAACGCTCAAACTTTAACAGATTTGGCTGCTGATATTGCTGCCGTTGATGGTGTTGCCTCTGCTTCTTCTAACGGAACAGACACAATCACCGTTACTGCGGATGTTGATACCGAAGTTGAAATCGAAGACATGTTGATCACCGGTGGTGCTTCTCAGGCCACTATCGCTGTCACCCAAACACAGGCTCTTGTTTCTACCGATGACATTGGTAAATTTTTCAATGCCGACGGTGCTTCTGCTTTTGGAACAGCCGTTGCTTTCGCAATTTCTAGCGGTCTTCGCTGGATTGAAGATTCCGCAACAGACAGCCAAGGTAATTTGGTTGCGATGCTCGACGTCAACGTTCCGGGTGCTGCAAGCATTTCTTAATGTAAAATTTTTAAAGGAGAATCAAAATGCCTCATCAGGAATATACAACGGACAGTCTGAATACTTTCTTTGCCAGACAGCTTGAGTTTATCACTCCAAGATTGCTCGACATCTTGTTTGCTGAATTGCGTGCGGTTAAATTCCTGCCGGTATCTAACGAGGGCGGTCCGGGGATTATGAACTACACCTATCGCCAGTACACAATGCTGGGTGCGGCTCAGGTGATCGCGAACTACGCGACTGACTTCCGTAACGTAGGCGTTGCCGGAGAAGAATACACTGTCAAGATCTACCCTCTAGGGGACTCTTTCCAGTACACATTCCAAGACATGCGTTCCGCTATGTATGGGAATATGAATCTTGACCAAAGACTGGCAAATACAGCAGCAAGAGCTTTGGCTCAGTTGGAAAATACCATCGGTTTGTACGGTCTTGATGAATACAATATTCTTGGATGGTTTAACCAGCCAAACATTCCTACCGCTGTAGTTCCTGCCGATGGAGCTGGTGGGTCTACATTGTTTGCAGACAAAACACCCTTGCAGATCGTTCGTGATATCGGTTCGCTTATTAACAACATCACAATCAACACCAAAGAGGTCGAAATTGCTGATTCCGTTGTTATGGCAACCAGCACAATGACCTACTTGAAGTCCACACCAATGAGTACATTGGTTCCTAACATTTCCATTCTTTCTTGGTTAAAAGATACTTACAGCGACCAGATTCCAATGGATAACTGGAAGACTTTGGTTGAATTGGAAGACGCTGGAGTGGGCGACACTCGCATGATGATCGCCTATAAAAAAGACGTGGACAAGATTTTCTATCTGATTCCTCAGCCTATGGAATACCTTCCTTTGGAAACCAATGGTGTAATCTGGAAACAGAGACTTCACGAGCGCGTTGGTGGGGTTGTATGTCCTTACCCGCTCAGCAATAACTTTTTGACAGGCATGTAATCTCTTAAGGGGGGATGAATAGCATGAAGACATATTTGATTAAGTACAATCGCAAGAACGTACACAGCTTTAACGATATGCATCCTGAAAGCCCAACAGCTACCGGGAAGCATATTCGTTTTTTACCGGGCGTGAACGAGTTGTCCGAGACTGATTACAACGCTCTTATGGGCATTGGTAAAGAGTTCAAAGACAAGGCTGGAAATGTCATGGTTGATGAAAAGGGTAAGCCTTTAAGCATTCCGCATCCTTTGTTTATGTCTTTTTTGAACACCAGAGTTCCGGGACAAGAAAGATATTTGACTTGGATTGCTGGAGCTTCTCCACAGGACAAAGAGCCAAAGACAGTCAATGAAATGACCGAGGATTCTGCTTTAGAGGTTATCGATTTCACTTTCTCTGCTGATCTTTTGAACAAGTGGCTTGAGAAGGCAAAGAATCCAAATTTGATTAAGGCCATGAAAGAGCAGATTGAAAAATTGAAATTGCCCGATCAAAAGGTTGCCTAGAATGAGGATGAATGTCGACAACACCACAACAGATTTTTTCTATTGCACCGGAGTTGACTAGCGGTACTCAACAAGTTCAAACGATTACTTTTAGTGCCTCCCTCGTTACCGGAAACTTAATTACTGGTAGCGTCGGAGGCTCTTCTTTTTCAGTGCCATTCAACACAGACAACGCAACGACTATGGCGGATTTGGCTACCGCTATTGGTGGCAATATGCGCGTTGATTCATGCGTTGTGACTTCAAGCAGCGTTCTGACTGTAACTACTCTGGCAGTTGGAATTTCTCTCATTATCGTTGGCCCCACAGTAACCGGTGGGGCTTCTCAAGCGACTGCAGCAGTTCTACAGACGCAAGCTCCATACCCGGGTGCAACGACTTTGGCGCAAGTAAACGCGGCCATTGTAGCGGCAGCAAGCATGATGAATGCTTGTGTATGGGGAGGCTTCTACGACATTGGCCAGACTTATTTGGCGGCCCATTTATTGAGTCTTGGAACCTTGAAGGGAAAGACCGGCGTCAACAATGAGAAGGTTGGAGATTTAAGCCGTGGGTATATGCAGCAGACCGCCCCTAAAGGAGTCGATCAAGTCTACTTTATGACTGCCTATGGAATGCAGTACATTGCTTTAAGAAATATGTTGGCCATGACCCCTCTCAATACTGGATATTCAAGCATTCCTTCAAGCCCGGCTTTGTATCCGATGATTATTCCATAAGGACTCTATGTCATCGAGCGTGAAAGACACCGACAAGGGATGGAGCGAGATAGTTCGACAGATGAAAAACCTTAAAGGATCTTCTGTCGTGGTTGGCATTCTTGAGTCTGCCGGAGAACACAAAAGCAAAGAGAAGAGTTCATCGGGCGTTACAAACGCCGCTGTAGGGACTTGGATGGAGTTTGGAGTGCCTTCAAAGAACATTCCTTCGAGACCATTCCTTTCGCTTTCGTATGACACTTCTATTCCGAAGATCAAAATCTTTAAGCAAAAACTATTACAGCAGATTGTGGACCGTAAAATCACGGTTGATAAAGCCCTTGGCCTTTTGGGACTATTCTTTCAGAGGATTGTTCAAGAGAACATTGGCAAGTCTTCTTTGTGGGCACCAAACAAACCTCAGACAATCAAAAGAAAAAGAGATTCTACGAAGCCACTGATCGACACCGGTCAATTGAGAGCCTCAATTAACTTCGAGGTTCGTCGTGGGTGATTCTTTTGACATCATTGGCGACTTCCCTCAGTCCGTTACCGTTACTCGGTCCACAGCTCCACAGACTTTGAATGCGGCAGGTATTTGGGTAGATGGCTCAACACAGACATTCGAAGTAATCTTAAGCCTTCAGCCTTTCAGTGGAAGAGAAATGCTTTACCTTCCTGAAGGGGAGAGAAACCGAAACTACGTTAAGGCTTATTGCCCATTGAGTCTTGGAACATCGACACAGAGCCCTTTGCAGCTAGGAGACTCAGTGGCTTATTTGGGGGTCCAGTACGTTGTCACAGAGGTACAGCATTGGGTTGGAGATATGACCCACTGGAAGGCAATCATGGCGGAGGTCAACCCATGAACCAGACAGAAATGTACACCACTCTTAAAGGCTGGCTCGACACCGCGATGGGCACTCCAGATATTTTCACCATTACATTCAGTGCCAATTTTGTGAGCGGAAATCTTATCAACGGGTCTTTTAATGGAGATGCGTTTGAACAAGTAGCTTTCACAACGAATCAAGCAACCACAATGCAGTTGTTAGCAGCATCGATGCGCAAGAGCGAACACTTGTTAAGTGCAACAGTAACCGACACGGATGAAATCACATGCGTTGGGTTTACGAATGGAGTTTCGGTTTCCGTTACTGGACCGACCGTGACCGGCGGAGCGTCACAACCGACATCTTCTGTTTCACACATACAAACACCTATTCAAGTTTTATCTTACGCAGAAGATCAGGCGTCTCCTAGAATGAATTACCCATTCGCTACGTTCAAGGTTTTATCAGTGTCTCCGGTCGCATGGGATCAATACGAACCAGTCGATCCTGTTTCTGGAATTCAAAATATTGGTGGATGGAGAAGAGTCGCTGTGCGTTTTCAATATTTCGGGGACAATTTTATGTCTGAAATGTTGAAAGCGTTTCAATCTTTACAGAAGAGAGAAGTGATTTCGTATTTTTCTACACGAGGAATGGTCATAAACGAGAAAGGGTCTGTGCAAAACCTTTCAGAAATGTTAGAAACTAAGTGGGACCCTCGTGCGTCTTTTGATGTGTTTTTCGGAATAGCCGAAAATATGTCTGATAAGGTCGGGGTAATTGAGACCGTTGTGATGGAAGGTGAATTTTCTGGCGGCGGTGAAATTATCGACGTTGGGCCCATAACAGTAACAGGAGATTAAGATGCCAATCGATATTGTCAATTTTGTGGACGTTCAGATTGCGGTTCAACAAACGCCAACCATTCAACCAGCTTTTGGCATTCCGCTGATTTTGGGGGTAAATGGAACATTCACTCCTCGTTCTGTTTCGGTCTCTTCGATTGAACAGGTTTTGGAGTTGGGTGGGATTACCAGCAGCACCGACGAATACAAAGCAGCTTTGGCTGTATTCAGTCAAAACCCACGAGTCCCTTCTTTAAGAATCGGACGCCAATTGGCTTTGGTTGCTCAGGTTGAAACCATTGTCTTCAGTGCTGCAATCGTTACCGGAAACACCGTGGCAATTACCGTCAATGGTGATGCTATCACTCAGGCTTTCGATACTAGCAACGCTCAAACTCTGACCGCTCTTGCAGCCCAGATCGCCGCTGTGGATGGTATTGGCACAGCGGTTTCCAACGGGACTGATACCATTACCGTGACCGCTGACAGCGCAGGGATTCCTTTCACATTGGCAAGCGCATCTGTAACCGGCGGAGCTTCGCAGGCGACCATTACTTTGACAATCACAACCGAGAATCACGGCGTTCAAGAAGATTTGGCCGAAATTTCTCTGGAGAATAACCAATGGTACGGATTGATTTTCTGTAACCGTACTCAATTGCAAGTTGAGCAGGCCGCTGCGTACATTGAGGCTGTAACAAAGATCTTTTTAACGGCTTCAGACGACACTGACATTATTGATCCTCTAGAGACAGGGGACATTGCTTCTGTGTTTCAGGACAATAGCTATTTCCGCTCTGGTGCTTTTTACAACGCAGATGAAGAGAACTTCCCTGATGCTGGGGTCTTCGGAAGAATGTTTCCGTACAAAGCCGGTTCCGCGAACTACGCTTTCAAAACAGTAGCCGGAGCTGAAGCTGACAATCTGACTCAGAACCAATACGAAACCGCTTTGTCAAAGAACGCCAACGTCTATATTACCAGTGGCAGCGTAGACACCTTTCAAAAAGGCCAAGTTGGCAGTGGAGAGTATTTTGATATCGTAAGCGGAATCGACTTGCTGACTTTCAATATTGAAGTTGCCGTTTACGCGGTTCTGGTTGCTCAAAATAAAGTTCCCTACACCGATGCTGGTATTCAGTCGCTAGTCTCTGTCATTCGTGCAGAGCTGGAAAAAGCAACAGACACACAAAACTGGGGATTGCTTGTTCCGGGAACAATCACCGTGTCGGCCCCTAAAGCCGCTGACGTTAGCTCCAGCGATAAGGCAAACCGTATTTTGAACGACGTAACCTTTACCGCAACACTTGCCGGAGCGATTGACAAAACAGTGATTAGAGGAACGGTTTCGTTCTAAGGAGAAATTAAATGGCAAAAACTTATGACCCAGCTTCGGTGATCGTTGTTTTCAACGGTTATCCTTTGAGCGGATTTCAAGATGGATCGATGGTTAAAATCGCTTACAATCGCGAGACTTGGCAAACCTATGTAGGGTCTGCCGGTGAAGTGGCAAGATCTAAAACAAACGACTACTCTGCAAAGATCAGCGTTACATTGGCTCAAACCGCTTTGGACAATGAAGTGTTGAGCGGGTTCTACAATGCTGACAAGTTTGGTAATGCAGGACAGGGAGTGTTGGAAGTTATCGACACCTCAAGCCCTAGCAACAAAACAATTTACAGCGCGGTCACTGCTTGGATTGAGAAGATTCCAGATTCCGATTTTGGACGTGAAGTTCAAGGCCGTGAATGGGTTTTCCAAACCGGAAACTTAAATGCGTTCTTGGCTGGAAACGAAGAATAGTAATCTCTTAAGGGGGGATGATGCTTCAGGAAGAAAAGTTCAAAACGATTGATGTTGATGGTCGGCAGTACATGCTCATGAAGTACCTAGGCGGAAAAGGTTTAAGGGTCTTTCAAAAACTGACTAAGGTATTGGGAAAGCCTTTAATGGCTTTGGTTTCACAGTTGGCCAATAAAGAAGGCGCGCAGGCTTTGCAAGGGTTGATGTCGATGGACTCCAACGAAACTTTGGGAGCCATTGGAGAGGCATTAGAAAACGTTTCAGCCTCTATGGACCCGGATGAATTTGAGTCTTTTGCAAAGTACATGGTTGAAGGAATTGAAGAGGTAGTTGACGGAAAAAGACAGAAGATCAATTTCGATGTTCATTTTCAGGGTCAAATTCTCCACTTCTTTAAGCTAATGGCTGAAAACATTGGGTATCAATTTTCAGATGTTTTTCAAGAAGTCGCCGGTTTAAAAGCCAAGGTTCCGGCGACGTTCACGAAGATCAAGGGTCTTTAGCACCGGACATTGATTGGATGATTTGGCGTCTTGTATTGGAGAAAATAGCAACTCTTCAGGAGATTGAAAACCACTGGACCCTCACTGATCTTCTTGATGCTCACGACGCTTTAAATTATCGTGATTATATTATGAGGAAGGCCGAAGACAAAGCCAAGCAAGAGGCCAATAATAGCAGGAGGAAATAGTGGTTATTCGAGACCTTTTGGTTAAGCTAGGCTTTGATGTAGACGAGAATGCGGTTAAAAAAGCCGACGGTTCCATTGCTTCCATTAAAAACGCAGCCCTTGCTCTTACCGGAGTCTTCACCGGTGTAGGGTTTGGGCTGTTTCATCTTGCAGAATCAACAGCTCGTTTTGGCGAGAACATTCTTGAAACGTCTCAGCGCATTGGTTTGGGGGTTGAGGCGTTTCAAAAACTTTCCTTCGCAGCAGCTCAGGCCGGTGTAAAACAAGATGCATTCGTCACCGGGATGACGATTCTCTCCACAAAAATTGCCGAGATTTCTAAGAACAGCAAAAAAACTGACAATGCCTTTTCTCAGCTTGGGCTGACCACTGACCAGTTCAAGAACGCTGAAACAGCAATTGTTTCTTTGGCTGGCAAGTTTTCCAAAATGGAAGACGGCGTTAAAAAGGTGGCAATAGCCAGAGAGCTTTTTGGCCGTGGTGGAGGTTCTTTTATTGCATGGCTGAATGAAGGCACCGAAGCCATGAAGCTTAATATGCAGACCATTGAGGCAATGGGGGCTATTATTGATGAGGCTGGAATAAAAAAGGCTGATCAATTCGGCGATAAAATGGCCGGGTTGACAACTGTTTTCAGAGCTTTCAAAGCCAGACTTGGCCTTGAGCTAATACCTCTTATTGAAAAGCTGCAAGACCAGCTTTCTAAATGGATCCTGAAAAATCAAGCCCTGATAAATCAAAAAATTCAGGAGTGGGGAATACTGGTCGGAGATGCATTCCAGTTTATGTGGGGCATGGGTGAAAAGATTGTCAATGTGTTTTCTTCCGTAAATGACACCCTTGGCGGAACTAAAAATACTCTTAAAATTATATACGAAACGCTGAAGGTCCTGACAACATATTCAATCGTTTCTAGTGTTCTGAATCTTGCGAAGGCTTTGATGGCTTTGAACGTAGCAAGCCTTTTAAATCCTTGGACAGCACTTGCAGTCGGTATAACCGCGGTAGTTACCGCGTTGGGTTTTCTATACAACGATTTTGAAAATGCAAAAAAAGGTGAAGACTCTTTCTTCAATCTGGACACATACAACGCAATTGTAAACGCTTGGAACAACATACTGGACGTGGTGTCTGCTGTAGCAAAGGCATTGACCACTATTTATCGTTTATCTCTTCCGGGAATTGCTGGTCACATTTTTGGCAATGCTACAGACCCTGAAAACCAGATCAGCTACATAGACAGGTTCAAAGCAGACTACGATCTTATTGATTCATTCAGAAGGGGCGCGGCTCAGCCTAATGTTTCAAGAGGAAACAGTGCTATTTCTACAATCAACAACGTTAACAATAAAATCGAAGTGACCGTCCCTCCCGGAACCATGAAAGAGCAGGTCGATTTTATTGCCGAAGAGATCAATAAAGTGTTTGATGAAAAGTGGGACGACATGACCCTATCAACTCAGCAAGTAACTTCTCCGGGGTTTGAATGAGTGTACTAGAACAGGTGAGATTGATTTTCGGGCACGCGCGTACTCAAGTAGGGTATGTCGATATTGACGCGACCATTAAAGAGTCGCACGACAACTCTTGTATTGTGACGGAAAATCCAGTCGAAGCATCACAAGACCCAACAAAATTAGTTAGCCAGATCACCGATCACGTTCAGGTTAAACCGTTTACATTGACACTTGAGGGGATAATCACAGACACCCCGATCTATTTTCCTATTTACGGAAATATTCAGAATTTCATAAACACAGTCGCAGCGTTTGCAGGGACTTCTACAAGATCACGTCAACAGTACGATAACCTTTTGACCCTTCAAAGAAGCCGTGTGCCATTTACTGTGGTGACCAGCCTGACAAAATACAACAACATGATTCTTCAGTCTTTCACTGTGGAGAGAGACAAAGACCGGTCCAATTGTATTTATTTTACCATGAATCTTATTCAGATTCGCCTTGTGGAGTCGCAGACGACCAATCAGGCACCCACAAAACCCGGAATCAAAGACTCAGCAACAAAGATGAAAGACACCGGTCAAAAGACCCCAGAACAACCCACTGCAGCACAGGCTGAAACAACTAACAGAATGATTCTTTTGTCTGGAGCGTTGAGAGACTTTCAGCGTCGCGCCTCTACAATGGGGTCTCTATAATGGCACTCATAATTCCAATTGACGAAACGATTGCTAGATTCAAATTCCGCATGCCGTTGGAAGATGTGTTTTACGTCTTTGAAATAGAGTGGTCTGACGTTGCAGAGGCTTGGTACCTCAACCTATTATCTTCGACCGACGAGCAGCTTGTTGTCGGGGTTAAACTGGTGGTCGATTATGATCTTTTAGGACTATATTCTCAGGCTCTTTTGAATATTCCACAGGGTGTTTTGATGCTCTATGACACAAGTGGAAAAGGATTGGAGTGCGGCAGAGACGATCTAGGGAAAAGATGCCTTCTCATGTACCAGCCTTCGAGTGAGTTGGAGGTTGTTTGAGTCTTCAATATCTACGAGATATTAATGTTATTATTCTTCCGGCTCAAGGTCTGGCAAAGATCATTAGCGGGCTTCGGGTTAAGATTCGTTGCGAGAAAAGCAATGAAGGCAAGACCAATATTGGTAACGTCTATCTGTACAATCTCAACGACGACTCCCGTTCGATGCTAGAAGCCAAGTCTACACGGGTGCAGGTCAATGCTGGGTACTTAGGAATCGATGCTCCGGGGAAATCTGGCTTGTTGGGTTCCGCTGCAGTCTCAGGCTCTTCTGTTGAGCCGGTATTTATCGGCAACATAGTAAAGGTCGAACACAAAAGAGAGCAAGCGGACATCATCACCAAAGTCAAACTTCAGGACGGCGGGAACCATTACAGAAACATTGGTTTTGATAAAGGGTACCCTCCCGGCGTTCGTCTCGTTGATGTCATTGTCGATCTTTCGAATAAAATAGCACTGAACAAGGGCTCATTCGTTGACATTCCCAATTTCAAATATGCCAACGGACTCAGTCTTTCGGGTATGGTAAAAGATCACATGGACATGCTTTGCACCACGTTTCAACTCGAGTGGTCGATTCAGAACGAAACAGTTCAGGTCATTCCTAAGAATCTTGCAATTGGCAGTGAGATAATTATCGTTTCACCAGACACTGGAATGGTTGGGTTTCCCACAAAGACGGACAAGGGAGTGGAGTTTTCAGCTTTGATGAATCCAAAGTTCAGAGTGGGAGCAAGGGTTCAGATTCAAGGGTCTACTGTATTGCCTCCGGGAGTTTTTAAGATCAGAAAAGTGAACCACGAGGGGGACACTTACGAGGGGGATTTTCTTTCAAAGTGCGAATGCACAAGGATGTCAAATGGCTGATATCGTAACCAGCACAATACTTCCAGAGGAAGACTCCCCGCAGGACTTTATTCCGCCTACACTTGCGCAGCTATTAAGCACGACAATGGCGGCAAACAATCTTGCCACATGTGTTGCCAAGCCTGCGCAGGTTATCAATTACAACTACAAAAATCAGAGTGTAACGGTTCAGCCTTATTTTGATGTGAAGTATCGGGATGGAACGGTCAATCGTTCCCCGGTAATTTATAACGTGCCTGTTTGTTTTCAGAGGTCTGAAACTGCTTTTATTTCAATTCCGATTAGTCCGGGAGACAATGTTCTTTTGATCTTTGCTGATAGGTCTTTGGAGAAATGGTTGTCTTCGGGAGATTTTGGAACACCGGACGATTCTCGAAATCATCATATTTCAGACGCGATTGCCATTCCGGGACTGTACCCACTTTCAAAACCCGTGCAAATAAACAATCCCAATGATATTATTGTCTCAAATACAGGGCCTAAAAGCAGAACTGAATTGAGAGTAAAACCCAATGGGCATCTTCAAATTTTGAACCAGCAGGCTGAATTGGTGTCTACAATAGTGAGCTTTATGCAGGCTGTAATAAACAGCGATTCGGTTGGGGCGGCTCAGGCTTTAGCCAAAGCTCAAACGTTTCAGGAGTCTTAAAATGCCTTCATGGAAAATAGATCCTTTGACTGGTGATTTGATGGTTGAAAACAACAATATTGTTTTCACATCTGGTCAGTTGGAAGAGGCCGCTCAGAGCATTCAGTCTCGGCTTAGGACTTTCCGTGGGGAGTGGTTTTTGGACACCAATTTGGGAACACCTTGGTATCAGGAGATTTTAAAAAAGAACCCCAATATGTCTGTGGTGGAGACGGAACTCAGAACCGTGATTATGGAAACCCCTTTTGTTGCTGGACTGAATCAGTTTTCTTTTGAGCTAGATTCAAGATTGAGAACCATGAGTGTTGTCATGCAGGCAAGAATATTGAACGACGACGGAACCCTTGTTGATACGAATATTATCGAGGGCATTCAAGTGGAGGGTGTTTAAATGGCGACTTACGGTTTAACCCTTCAGGGATTCGTGGCAACCCCTTTGGATGCTTACAAGACTTACCTTGAAAACTCATTTCGCTCGGTATTCGGACCCTCGATCAATCTAAACCCAGATCAACCCTTTGGTCAGATGATTGGCATTCTTGCGGCTGCGTTTGCGTCTGAAAGTCAGAAGCAGAAAGACGTTTACGATCAGTTTTATCCATCCTCAGCACGAGGAATCAACCTAGACAACGTTTGTTCGATTACCGGAATCATTCGCAACGGCGCAACCCCATCTTATGGCGAAGTCACTTTGACCGGGACTTTGGGAACAATCATTCCGGCCAATTCCGTGATCTCAGTTTTGAACGATTCCTCGATCACATTTCAGACTGATGAAGCGGCGACTATCGCTGCAGGAACAAACGCCGTTCAGACCGTTTCTTTTTCAGGGGTTCCTGACGCTGGGGCTTTCACTCTAGTCTATGACGGGGAACAGACTGCTTCTATTCCTTTTACAGCCGCAGCCGCGGACGTTCAGACGGCATTGAATAACTTGCCTTCGCTTTCCGGCGTCACAGTGACCGGCACTTTCACCCTTAGTTTTGTGGTTACTTTCGCAGGCGCAGACGGTCAACAGCCTCAAATTTTGATGAATGCCGGAGCGAACACCTTGGAGTCAAGCGCGGTACCGGTAAACGTGAGCGTGTTAAACACGACACCCGGAGTTCTTCCTAACGTGTCTGTCGGCGTGACCGCGGTAACTCCCGGAGCTATTCCTGCTTATAGTGGCACATTGACCGTTATTGAAACACCTGTTGCCGGTTGGACAAGCGTGACTAACGCTCTTGATATGACTTTGGGTAAAGACATTGAGACAGACGCTCAGTTTCGTATTCGTAGACTTGAGACTTTGGCAACAGCCGGAGCCAGCACAATTGATTCCATTCGGGCCAGAATTTTGAACGTTCAAGAAGTGACGTCTTGCCGAGTCTTCGAGAACGATACCGACGTTGTAGACGGTTCAGGTCGTCCTCCGCATTCGTTTGAAGCCGTGGTTGAAGGCGGGGCGAATCAAGATATTGGGGACGCTATCTGGCAGGTCAAGGCAGCGGGAATCGCGACCGACGGGGATATCAACGTCAACGTTTTGGACTCTATGGGACTAACCCATGTGGTCAGCTTTTCCAGACCGAACGATGTGGACATTTATGTAGACGTGGAAATCACAGTCGATTCTGACTTGTTCCCTGACGACGGGGAAGAGGCAATCAAAGAGGCGATTGCGAATTTCGCGCAAACGGCTTTTGGTATTGGAGATGATGTCATCTACTTTGAATTGTTCTGCCCTATTGCAGAAGTCGCCGGGGTTCTTACAGTAGACCTTAATATTTCGACAATCGACCCTCCCGTTGGAACAGCCAATATCGCTATTGCCGATGATGAGAAGTCTCTTTTTGACACTGACAATATCACTGTCACGGTGGTGCCATGATAGATGATAATTACAAAAACGATTACGTCGAGGAAGCTCTAGGCCGTATCACCCAACAGTTTAAGGGAAAACCTTTGGTTGAAGGGTGGATTGCTGCCGTCGTTTTGCCGGTTCAAGATCAAGAGGACCAAAGCTCTCAGCTCATTCGGTTTCGCTGGCTGGATGCAGCTCAAGGAACTCAGCTTGATGGTCTTGGCGAATTGGTTGGAGAGGCCCGAAGGGGTCGCGGGGATAACGAGTATCGTCTTGCGATTCAGGCGAAGATTGCAATCAACAACGCAAAAGGGACCCCAAACGAGACGATCAATATTTTTGCCCTACTCACAGGCTCCAATAAGGTTGAGTTGAGAGAGTATTTTCCGGGCCATGTAGAGCTTTACGGAAACAATGACTATCGTTTCACGATCACAGGTAACGGACCAGATGCCTTTGCTTTTGATGGTGGAATCGACGGGCTTGGATTCGGTTCGGTATTTGATTCAGAAATAGGTGGAGAGTTTGCCGGAGTCACAGCTCGTAACATGGCAAAACTTTATCGTACAATGGACGGAGTTGTTGCAGCGGGAGTTCGAGTCGACTGGCTAGGTCTGATTCCTGACATTCCATTTTCTTTTGATGGAGACCCTGCTGGTTTGGGATTCGGTTCGGTATTTGACGTGACCATCGGTGGAAAATTTGCTAGTTTGATACCCAGAACATAAGGAAATAATAATGGCACAACCAAATTTTACAGAGTGGGCAAACGATCCGGGACCGAATGGCATTGTTGAGCCGTCTACGGAGCGAAAAGAAGTAGGCTGGACGGCCGGTGAAAAACCCCCTGCTGAATTCATGAACTGGATTCAGAACCTTGAATATCTTTGGCAGGAATACACGGTCAATAAGACGGTCAATATTGATCGCGCGTGGCTTCAGTCTGCCGGGACAGCTACTTGGAATGGGTCTACTGGAGATTTAGTTATTTCCGCGTCTCTGAATATTTGGTTTCGGGTCAATACGATTCTTCAAAGAAACTTGTTTTCGGCAGCTACATTAAACTTGGCCGACGGCCAGGTTGTTGTTGTTCGAAGAAACTTAGACACCAGCCCAACTACTTTGTCGGCAGGGTCTTATGGGACCTTGGCTGAAGGCGAATACGCCATTGTCAATGAAGCCTCTTTGACCGCTAACGATCAAGAGAATGAGCTGATTGTTTTCCGACGTAACGGGTCCAACCTTGAAATTCCTTTGAATGGATTTATTTTCCCAACTGGTTCAACGATCAATTTTGGCGAATCGTACACAACCAATTCTTCGATTACTATTGCGGCTTCTCAAGTAACTTCAGGCACGTTTGACAATGCTCGTATTTCACAGGGCAACGTCACTCAGCATCAGGCGGCCCTTGCTATTGCCAGCACACAGTTGACGTACTCTGGATTGACAACCAGCCATGTGTTGCAGGCCACAAGCGCAACAACGGCTGCTTTTCAGGCTTTAACTGGACTGCCTGCATCCGCAATTTCTTCAGGGACTTTTGACAATGCTCGCATTTCGCAGGGCAACGTTACTCAGCATCAGGCGGCTCTAGCAATAGATGCTTCGCAGATAGGAAGCGGAACGCTTCCAGCTACAAGAGGTGGAACTGGGGTTAACGCCGCGACAGGAAGTGGCAGCAGCGTTGTCTTATCAACCAGCCCAACAATTACAGGATTGAATCTTCAAGCCAACCCCAGCGGATATGTTGATCTTGCAACAAATGCAGGGTCTTCAGTTTTTAGACAATATCAATTTACAGGTACCGTTGCCAATTTGTCTTCAGCCAATATCGATTTTCAGGCATCATCTGGGGGAACTGTACAGTGCATCGCTTTCGTCACAATCTATAATGTGAGTTCTACAGAATCTGGTGGATGGGTTGTTATTGGAGGCATGACTAATAACGCGGCAGATCATTCTATCACTACATATGCATCAGATTTTGGGACCCCCGGAGGGATTGCTTTTACATCTCCTGGCAGTGATGTTTTAAGAATGGCAATCTCTAATACAACAGGAGGCACAGCAACATACAGTGTTCTGGCTTTTGTAACTCTAACATAATTTTAGGATAATAAAATGGAACTGAAAATACACGAAGTATATTGTAAGGTTGGAGAAGACGTTCAAGACGCCTGTCATAAGGCCGTTTCAGAACTGAATGCAAACGGCTTTATGGTAAAGAAAACATCATTCGTTTCTGCAAAAGAAGGAGACGAAGAAGGCTCTACTCGTGCTGAAATGCACTATTTTGAAGACCCAAATTTTGTAAAACCAAAACAGGAAGAAGCAAAAAAAGATAAAAAGAAAAAGGGGGAGTAAATGATTGAGGAAGCAAATGTCAATTTATTGAAAGCAGAGAAGGACGCCTTGATTGCATTGATTGACAAAGCGTTGAAAGCTGGCGGCCTAGAGGTTGGGCCACAGGCAGTATATTTGTCTATGAAATTGGAGCAGGCTTTTCAGCCTAAGCAAGTTAAAAAAGATGAATTTAAAAAGGAGGCTGAAGATGCGCTGGCTCCTGAAGTTCCTCAATCTGGATGTGCCCAGTGACGTTACCGAACAAGTGGGAGTCCGTCATCACCGCTTGCTTCACTTTATGGGTCATCTCTTTGGCCTTGGCATGGTTACCGGGGCCTTCGCCCATTTTAAAGTTTTTCCGATTTTGTTTTTGGCTGCCGTCTTTCCTCTTGTGTGGGAGCTTGGCGTTGACGGTCATTTACGACGTATTGTCTCCGGCGTGGAGACTGATGAGGAATTGCTGGACCTCAGATCAGATTTGATTTCGTGGTATGCTGGATTTTTATTGGGCCTTGTTTGTCTTATTTAAGGAGCATTTTATGAGAACGTTTAAATTGGTTCTGTTTTCAATGTTTATTTCCAGCGTTGCGTTTGCTCAGGCAATGCACGCCCCAATAAACGGAGTGACCACAATCACCGCTGTCACTTCGACATCCAGAACCCAGCTACCGTCGTTGGCTTCGGCAGCATGCTCGGTTGTAGCCGTAGCTGCAAACACAGGAGCTGTGTACGTCGGAGGATACACGGTGACTAACGCATCTGGGGCTAATCCGGGAATTAAACTTAACGCTGGGGACGCTTTGAATAACTTGTCCATTCAAAATTCAAACTGGATTTATGTCGCAGCAGACACAGCAAACGACAAAGTTTCTTGGATTTGTAACTAGGGGATTCAATGAAGGCGATTAAAAAACTTTTACTAGGCATTCTTTTTTTGCCAGCTATCGCCTTGGCTGGGTCTGGTTCTCTACAAAGAGCCTCAATCAATGGCGGCGGAATTATTTCGGGAGCCTTGAGTATATTCGCTACAAGTACCGAGGCAGTTCTGGTTGGGAAAGCCGGGGACACTGGCGACGTGTTTGTTGTAGATACCACAAACGGAAGAGTCGGCGTTTCGTCTACTGGAACAATTGCAACTTCTTACGTTCTTGCTGGCAGCACTCTTGCCGCTCAATTGATGCTTCAGGGGAATGTATCTACTCGCGGAGTCATTTCTGTTTTTTCGGATACGTCTACCGTTTTAGGGCAATGGAATATTTTAAAGGCAAGAGGGACACAAGCGTTGCCTACAATTGTGGCCTCTGGTGATATTTTGGGAGCCATGAGCATTTCAGGTTTTGACGGGGTGGATTATGCTCCAGCCGCAACTATTCGATATGAAGTTGATGGAACCCCCGGTAGCAACGACATGCCGGGGATTGTGAAGATTCTGACATCTTTGGACGGAACCCAGACATTGCTGAATAGAATGCAGGTCAATAACGCTGGTCTGGTTGGAATTTCAACCACAGGAAGCGTTCCCACCACTTTCACTATTGCTGGAATAGACACTAGCCCACACCTAACGACTGTTTCAGACTCTTCCAATTTCTATTTTCAGGGAACCTACTCTTCTAACAGCGCGGCCTCTGCATCAGGGCACTTGCAATTAAGAGCTAGAGGAAGCCAGTCCGCGCCAACTATTGTCTTGGACGGAGATCGATTAGGCGGACTTTCAGCACTTGGATTTGACGGAACTGATTGGGCCAATGCAGCTTCAATTTCGTTCGAAGTCGACGGGACTCCGGGCAGCAATGACATGCCGGGAAGTATCGTTCTGTCGACATCCAGAGATTCTACGCAGACCAATTTGGAGAGAATGAG
>Ga0172380_10001155_pt1 | contig 46653 bp, 42 predicted proteins | sample Leawe162metaG_FD_119747 | JGI IMG/M metagenome (GOLD analysis project Ga0172380, IMG submission 119747) | Leachate microbial communities from a municipal landfill in Southern Ontario, Canada - Leachate well 162 metaG | ecosystem: Engineered > Solid waste > Landfill > Unclassified | place... | reverse complement strand
AGGCCGCAAAAGACGTGCAAGGCTATGACACTGACAACGCAGCACTCATCGCGTATGCAAAACAACAGGCTTGGTATAACGGCAACATTGGCGCGATGGGTTTTTGTATAGGCGGCCATCTGGCGTTTCGTGCTGCACTGCAAGCCGATGTTAAAGGCACGGCTTGTTTTTATGCAACCGACCTGCATTCACAAGCTATCCCTAATAAACCTGGCCAGCACAGTATGGATAAGCTTCAGGATATTACAGGCGAGCTACTGATGATTTGGGGTAAGCAAGACCCACATATTCCAGCAACAGGGCGTGCTGAGGTTTATAAAAAACTAGGCGATGCAAACCTGACGTTTACTTGGCATGAGTTCAATGCGCAGCATGCTTTTATGCGTGACGAAGGTGAGCGATATGATGCGCAAACAGCGATGATTGGTTATCAGCTTGCACTGAACTTGTTTAGCCGCACCTTACATCAGTAACACCAAGGCATCAGTAACACTCGGCTATCAACAGCGCTAAGCTTTACAATTGATACTCAAGCGGTTTTGATCCGCATAAAATACAAAAGCCCGCTTTCGCGGGCTTTTGTATTTTTAACAGATTAACTTTAGCTTGGCTTACACTTCTAGCTGAGGACGACCAGCTTCAGGCCAATCCAAGTGGTAGAACTGGCCGCGTGGCTGATCTTTACGCTCATAGGTATGCGCGCCAAAGTAGTCACGTTGACCTTGTAGTAAGTTTGCAGGTAAATCTGCGCTACGGTAGCCATCGTAATAAGCCATTGCAGCAGCAAAGCCCTGTGCTGGAATACCATTAGTGACTGCCAAGGCAATTACTTTACGCCAGCCTGCTTGACCGTCGTTCATTGCTTGCGTGAAGTATGGGTCTAACATCAAGTTTTTTAAACGTGAGTTTAACGCATAAGCATCTGTGATTTTTTGTAAGAAACGTGCGCGGATGATACAGCCACCGCGCCAGATTTGTGCAATCTCACCGAAGTTCAATTTCCAGTTATAAGCCACTTGAGCTTTATCAATTAGTTGGAAGCCTTGTGCGTAAGCGCAGATTTTTGAGCAATACAATGCATTTTTAATCGCTTCAATAATGGCAGCTTTGTCGGTTTCAACTTTAATAGCAGGGCCTTTTAAGATTTTGCTGGCTTCAACACGCTCTTCTTTTAAGCTTGATAATGCACGTGCATAAACCGCAGCGGCAATCGCATTGGCTGGTGCGCCAAGTTCAAGCGCGTTAGCTGCAGTCCACTGACCTGTACCTTTTTGACCGGCGGTATCTAAAATTTGATCTACTAGGAAGCCTTTAGTCATTGGATCTTTTTGTTGCAGAATATCTGCAGTAATTTCAATCAGGAAGCTTGATAGCTCGCCTTTATTCCATTCTTCAAACACTTTGCCAATTTCATCCGCTGGCATGCCAAGCAAGTTTTTCATTAACCAGTAAGCTTCGCAAATCAATTGCATGTCAATGTATTCAATACCGTTGTGCACCATTTTTACGTAGTGGCCAGCACCATCTGGGCCAATGTATTCAGCGCAAGAAAAACCGCCGACAACAGGCTTGCCTGGTTTGCCGCCTTCTAACGGCTCGCCGGTCACAGCGTCAACTTTAGCGGCAATATCGCGCCAGATTGGCTCTAAGCTTGCCCATGCTTTGCGGGTGCCAGATGGCATGAGAGATGGACCAAAACGTGCGCCTGTCTCACCACCTGAAACACCTGAACCGATAAACTCAATACCTTTAGCTGCGAGTTCTTTTTCGCGACGAATAGTATCTGTCCACAATGAGTTGCCGCCATCAATAATGATGTCACCTTGCTCAAGGAAGGGTAATAAAGCGTTAATGGTAACGTCAGTTGCACTACCGGCTTTAACTAGCAATACAATTTTGCGTGGGCGTTTAATACTTAATACAAAAGAGGCCAAATCTGTATGCCCGACTACATTGGCATGTGAAGGCTCATTCTTTTTGCATTCTTCAATAAAATTAGTTGTTTTTTTAGGGTCGCGGTTATAAACCGCAATCGTGTAACCGTGATCGGCAATATTCAAGGCTAAATTCTGGCCCATGACAGCTAGGCCAACTAGGCCAATATCAGCATTTCTTGTAGTCATTTATCTTCTCTTTTGGAGTTGTTTAATGGAAAGGGTGTTTTTGTGGGTAAGATTATAAAACTATTTGACAGTCTTAATTGCAGAATTTTAAGGGTAGGTGCCTTATTTATTTAGTAATTGTTTCAAGCGACGAAAAGCTTGACCCAAATCAAGGGTTTTGGTGTTGGTAATATAGCAACGCAATCCATTTAGGGCGCCTCTATTAATTCAATTTCCGTTGCGATACTGCGTTGCTCATAAAAAATTATTCCTTACATATCAACTATATGCTGCGTCACAATTTTTTACTCGCGCCTTGTCTAGCTTAGTAACTTGAATTAATAGAAGCGCCCTTTAGTAGTCACTACTTCTGCCCGTTGAATATCCTTGAGGAATATCATTTTGCCACTCACCGCAATCTGCGCAGCGATGATCATGCATGGTGGGGCTGAGCTCTAAATGTGCGCTACCGCAAAATTTACACTGCGCGACCTGTAGCTCCGGTGTTTTGTGGTGATTTTCGTGGTGCTCTGTAGCTACTTTTGTACTACCTAATCCGTATTTATTGTCCATGGCTGACTCCATTGTGAACATAAGCTTGGATTGTTTAAGTTACGCCTTTTTTGTGATATCGGCAATGTTTTTAGTGGCTAATTTAAGGTTACAAAATTGTATATGCTTAGGGGTGGCGAATCAGGTTTTTTCGTGTGTTTTGCTTATCCTGCCATGTGGTTAAGGCCGCGTCTGTATTTAACGATATGCGTCATGCGTGGCGGTTGTTTATACTAAGCCTTGCGTCCAGCTTGCGTCCGGCTGGTAGGATTCCACCCAAGCCTGCACCTCATGAGCTGGCATTGGGCGCGCAATGCCGTAGCCTTGCACTACAGAGCAACCCATGCGTAGTAGCCATACACCTTGCTCAGCAGTTTCCACGCCCTCGGCTACGACCTTACGTTTAAAGTCACGGCTCAAACTAATGACACCGGCTACTACAGCCAGGTCATCGGCATCTAGTAGCATATCGCGTACAAATGACTGGTCAATTTTAATGACTGCAACTGGCAGTCGGCGTAGATAAGTCAATGAAGAATACCCCACACCAAAATCATCTAAAGCAAAACTCACGCCTAGAAGTTTACATTGATTGATGGTATGCGCTACGCCTGCCACATCTTCAATCGCTGCGGTTTCTGTGATTTCCAGCTCGAGTTTTTTGGGCGTTACTTCAGGAAACTCTGCCAATAACAATGCAAGGCGCTCTGCAAAATTAGCCTGTACCATGTGCTGGGCAGCGATATTGACGCTCACTTGGAAATCAAGTCCCGCATTTTGCCAAATCACAATTTGACGTAAAGCGTCCCTAATCACCCACTCTCCCAACGGGATTGAAAAATCCGTATTTTCAACAATCGGTAAAAATGTAATAGGTGGGCGCAGGCCTTGTTCCGGGTGTTGCCAGCGAATGAGGGCTTCCATGCCAACAACCTTGCCTTCACGTAAATCAACTTTGGGTTGATAAAATAAACGAAACTCGCCATTAGGCAACGCGGCTTCTATTCTTTCGCGGTCTTGGCGTAAGCCACGGAATTCTCTATCATGATCAGCATCGAAAAGCTGAATGCGACTGCCTCCGCTCACTTTAGCTTGATACATGGCGTGGTCGGCGTGGCGCAGTAAAGTGTCGGGTGCGTTATTGTCAGCAGGAAAAACTGTATAGCCAATACTTGAAGAGATGATGACTTTCTCTCCCGCGATGTCATAGGGCATTTTTATTGTACTGAGTAGGCGACCTAGTATTTGTTCACATTCACCGATGTCATTTAAGCCACACAGCAACACGGCAAACTCGTCGCCACCAAGTCGCGCCACAGTATCGCCATCACGCAAACACACGCTCATGCGCACGGCTAATTGCACTAGCAAATAATCACCCGCTTCGTGGCCTAACGTATCATTGACAGGTTTAAACCCATCAAGGTCAAGGCAGCAAACCGCAAGCACCTCACCAGAGCGCTCGGAGCGCGCCAGTGCCTGTTGCAGGCGGTCCGCTAGCAGAGCCCGGTTAGGTAACTGCGTGAGCGGATCATGATAGGCCATGCGTTCTAAATTCTGCTGCTGCTCTTTAGATTCGGTGATGTCTGAAAACAAGCCGACATAATTCGTGATATTTTGTGATTCATCACGCACGGTAAAAATATCAAGCCAAGCAGCATACACTTGACCATCCACTCGGCGGTTCCATGTTTCCCCGCGCCACTCACCGTCGGAGGCGGAGACCAGCCATAACTGCTCAAGCAAGCTTGGGTCATAAGTACAAAACCCCAAATCCTGTGGCGTATGTCCCATGGCATCAGCATGCAAATAACGTGTAATCTCGCTAAAAGCCGGGTTAACCTCAATAATACGTGCCTCTGCATCCGTAATAAAAATACCATCATGGGCATGATCAAACACACTGGCAGACAAGCTCATGCGATCCGCATTATTGCGCAGGGCTTGCATGGTTTGGCGCAATTTAGTGCGCATTTCCAGTACATTGGCCATTAATGTGTTTGGTTTTGCGGCTAATTCATCCTGATTTAAATCTCCAGCGGCAATACGCTGAACAACCTCAATTGCCAACTCAGGGTCGCCGCCAATCGGGTCTAGAATCAAGTGGCGCAATTGCCGTAAAATAATGGCAATCAGCAAAGCGCCAAGCAATGTGCCGGCAATAATAATAAACCAGGAATTAGCCAAGCCAACGGCACGTGCCTCATTTAATGGGTAGGTGACTACAACCTTAAACCCCCATTTTGGGATATCTTCGGTAACAAATATCCAGTTATCTGGTCGCGCTTGAAGTAGGTTGGCAGCTTTATTTTGGTCGGTATGCGAGGAAAGAAAGCGTATTTTATTAGACTCATCCAGTACTGCCGTGAATCCAGTTTTGAGTTGACGCATATTTTCTACAGTGTCGCGTAGCACTTTCATGTCCACTTTATAGCCAACATAAAAGGCACCGATGACTTGCGCTTTGGCGTCAAATAAAGGGTCGTAACGCGTGATATACGGCTCACCTAAAATATCGACAACGCCGTGAAATGGCTGGCCTTTACGCAAACAACCAATTACTGTGCCGTCAGGGTTGAGCGAGGTGCCTAGGGCGCGCAACCCGTTTTTTTGTTTAACATTGGTGGCAACGCGCACAAAATTATCACCGGATTTTACAAATATCGTTGCCGTACCTCCAAGTAGGTCGCTCACACCATCCACTAAAGAGATACTGTTCGCGAGTGAGACCTCTCCCATCTTGAGATTGGGGACCAAACGCCCATCGACACTTACCGATCCGTCAATAGCGGGCTTCCCTAAAGCGTCGCTACGTTGTTTTAACAGGTTTGAAGCAGCGTTGGCTTGCTCGCTCACCAGTTCATCCGTTACATTAAGTAAACGTAACAGCGTCAGTGCCTGCTGGCGAGCGTTGGTTTGGATGATATCTAAGTGCTGAGCAGTTTGTTGCCCGGTTAATATAAAAGGGGCTGCCGCTAACAACACTAGCACGGGCAACAGAAAACGCCAGATTGTAGAAATCTTTTTTTGCATGTTAGAAATAGGGTGTAACAAGACTAAATTGAAAGTCATGCTACCATAAATTAGCCATGACTAAAGCTGTGATTAGACTAGCTTTAGCTGGCCATTTACCTTGTCGAGGTGAGTTTCCTTAGAGAGTTTTTATTTTTTTAATTGTGGTTTACACGCAGTATATGCGATTTTTTCGCCATCATTCAAGGTTGTTGCATCGCCGTTAATCTCTAACGTAATTATGCCGCTGGTAAATCGATTACTGCCATCGCCGGCTTTAGTTAAATTCACTTCATGCGTTGGGTAAATCAGCCACGCATCATTGCCATTGTTTAACATGCGTACATAAAAACGCTTATTACCTTCACAAATATATTCCGTGGCATTGGCTGGCGTGCGTGATTGTTCTTTGCTGTCTGACCCAAACGGGTTGGATAGGCCAATTGAGCTACATGCGGGCAATACGGAAAATAAAGCCAGTGCCAGCCATAATGTTTTTAATCGGGGGGTCATCATTACAGGCCTCTAAAGTTGAAAAATAAGGGTTACATTTTGCCATGTTTAAGCCAGGAGCGCTTAAATTTACTGATGTCCCGCACGACGCAGCCTATCTAACACCGCTATCCATTCTGGGGTATGCGGCGGCAACTCTACTAATAGGCAATCCACTTGCATGGCATCCAGGCTGTGGAGTGTGCTATATAACTGCTCAGCAACTTTATCGGGCTGATCGGGCAAGGTCATGGCCGTGCAGTTAGGAACATCGCCGCTGCCTATCAGCATAGCAGCGCAAGTTACCCGCGCCTGGGCAAAAGTTTTGCAGGCTTGATTAAGCGTAGTTCTATCATTAAATAACCGTAGTGGCGTACGCGGTGAATAATGCAAAGCATGCTGCCCCGGTACTTTTGGCGTGGTTTGGCTAAGATCAGTATCGATATCACCTGCGGCTTCATCGCTAGCGGTCACGTTAGTCAGTTCAACATTCGCTAAGTTGGCAATCGCTTCTTGACTAATCATGCCGGGGCGCAGTAATTGCCATTGCCCATTAGCCGCTACGCTGACAATGGTTGATTCAATCCCTACATTGCATGCGCCGCCATCTAACACCGGCACTGCATCGCCTAGCCCTGCTTCTACATGCTGGGCGGTGGTTGGGCTTAACTGCGTAAATAAATTGGCAGAAGGCGCCGCAACACTTAAGCCGCTTTGTTTAAGCAAAGCAAGGGCTAACGGGTGGTTAGGCACACGTAGCGCTACCGTAGACTCATCGCCACGCACCACGCGAGATACATGGTTTTTTGCCGGTAATACTAATGTTAGCGGGCCTGGCCAAAAGGCTTTTGCAAGCCTGATTGCAACCTCAGGGAACACCGTCACCCAATCGTTCACTTGGCTGATATCGCCAATATGCACAATCAGGGGATGGTCAGCCGGACGTTGCTTAATGGCGAATATCTTTTTTAACGCTGTATCATTGGTTGCATCTGCCGCCAAGCCATAGACGGTTTCGGTAGGAATCGCCACCACTTCACCTTGTTTGAGTTTGGCAATGGCCTGTTCTAAGCTGACGCGCATGATGTTTTGACTAAGGCTGAAAATGACATTTTACTACTTTAACAGTCCAAGTTATTCAAATTGAAAATTTCAGGTTTGTAGCATCATGCGCTAAAATGCCTTTTTTAAAAGGAACCCACATGACTCAAATCACGGTAGAGAATAATCCAAGCCAGCAACGTTTAGAAGCATTGGCGGTTACTAAGTGGCCAACTTGGCAAAAAGAGGTTTCTGTTTTTCCATGGACTTTCCCTGAGCAAGAGATCGCTTACATTTTAGAAGGCGAATGCGTGATCACCCCAACCGGTGGTGAACCTGTCGCTTTCGGCAAAGGCGATCTCGTGACTTTCCCTGCTGGCATGACCGCAAGCTGGGAAGTAAAACAACCGCTGCATAAACATTATCAGCTAGATGGTTCTAAATTTTGCCAAATATACCGCCGCATTAAACTGGCGTTAAAGCTGAAGTAACTTACACATACCCGGCTTAAGCATTGCCTCAAAAAGCCGGGTTTCATTCCTGTAACATACCCAACACGCTAGCTCCATAATACTTTTGCACGTGAGATGTGTGCTTAGTAAACCTCCTCATTTTTAACAAATTAAAAACGCATAACTAACTGAATAAAAAAGTTATTTGGTTGTTATAAGCCAATTTACGTCTTGATGTAGATTTTACTTGCCCGATATCGCTTTAATAAACTAAAGTGACAAATAAGGCTATATTTCCCATATAAATGCTGCTTATGCATTGTTAAATCCACATAAAAGACCAAATGCTAAAAATACCAACAAAATTACTCCCTGCTGTTTTTGCTCTGACACTTGCAGCTTGCGCCAGCAGCAGTTCCGGTCTTGCTCTCAGCAAACCAGACGCAAGGCTGGATCGCGCCAAGTTTGATGCCTACACATTTAAAACCGTATACAGCAATGCCAGTCGCATGGTCTGTGATTATGGTAAAGAAAGAATCGCTAACCATGATCATAGGGTGCCACCACGTGATGAGGTATGGGGTGGGAATGTAACATATGGTAGCTGGACGGCTTATCCACAATTGAAGTGTAGCTGGCTGGCGGCTGATGGCAGCGCACAGCAAGAAGTTGTGAAAACCGGGAGCGGATTGTTCGCAAAATATGTGGAATGGGAGCATTTCGAGGGTGAGAAGCTTTTTGAAGCTGAGCCCATTAGATTTAAAAGTGTGATGTTCACTATAAAAGTTAATGATAAACAGTTTTTTATTGTGAGAGATTTCAATGTCCAGCTATACGGAGAAAGACTCTCCGAAACTGAGCATCGCATCAAAGCAATCAAAGTAGAGCAGGTTATTTACCAGCGGCAATAGCACGAGACTATTGAAATAATTTCACTAACAAAATTACCGAAACTCAAGATGAAAATACTACCTAAACTAATGATAGCGCTATGCTCCCTAGTGCTTATGGCGTGTGCTAGCAGTTCCAACATTGCAATCGGAAAACTAGGGGCAAAGCTGGATCGAGCAAAATTTGATGCCTATAACTTTCGTACAACATTCAGCAATTCTAGTCGTGTGATCTGTGATTACGGGAAACAAAGAATCGCCGACTATGATGAACGAGTACCGCCACGCAATGAAGTATGGGGCGGCAATGTCACATATGGTAGCTGGGCGATTTATCCGCAATTGAAATGTAGCTGGCTGGCGGCTGATGGCACACCTCAGCAGGAAACTGTAAAAACTGGGAGTGGGCTATTTGCAAAATATGTGGAGTGGGAGCACTTTGAAAATGAAATACTTGCTGAAGATGAGCCCTTACAGCTTGGCATAGTTACCTTCACAATAAGGGTTGATGATAAAAAGTTTTACATTCTGAGAGACTTCACCGTGCAGTTACATGGTGAGAGACTTTCCGAATATGAGTATCGCGTAAAAACGGTGGATGTTGAACAGGTTATTTATCAGCGGCCATAATCCGGAGGTATAAAAAATGACAACATTAATGCCGCAGCAGCTCTTAGAAGTTTCGATAGACAAGGTGCCGGTGACGCAAATGAATGCCGAACAAATTGCGCAGCTGCATGAAAAAATCGAGGACACTCGTGCTTTGCTGTTACCACAGTTGCATGATGCAAAAGACCCGCATAGCCGACTATTTGTGATGACGCTGGATGGCACACAGAACGATGCGATCAACGATCCGACTCATGCCACCAATATTGGTTTAATTGCTGAAAGCATTCAAAAGGAAAGCAATCTAAGAAATGATATTGTCGCAAGATATGAACCGGGAGTAGGCAATCAAAAATTGATTACTGGTCTTGTGGATAGCGTTGCAGGCTTAACGGTTTCTGAGCAAGCGACTAAAGCGTATGATAACTTTGTTAAGACTGCCAATCAATGGCATCGCGAAGATCCTGACGTCAAGATCAGCATGGCGGGTATTGGTTTCAGCCGTGGCGCATCGGCGTTAATGATTGCCTCTAATATGGTGCATGAAAGAGGCATTCCGGATTTGGCAAGCGTTAACAAGAAGCAGGTTATTGACCCTGTCACTGGAAAATCGCATACAGAAACCACCTACTCGCGCTATATTGTCCCGCCCGGACAGGTGCCGCAGGCTTTGATTTTGAATGATCAGGTGGCCACTGGTAAGGCTGAAGACATGGATAGACGGATAGCCCCTTCTGTAGTTTCCGTGGTGCAGCTCCAAGCGAAAAATGAGCATCGCACACCGTTTCCGTTCTATAGTGCTGAAGACCCAACAAAACCAGACCCAAGGCTGCACACACTCAAAATTTCCGGAGCACATTCTGATATCGGTGGTGGGTACTTACTGAATGGTATTTCTTCTGTTACGCGCCAGATCAATGAAATTGTGCTGAATAAATATGGGGCTAACATCCCTGAGACTACTGCGGAAATTAACCATAAGAAATACGTGATCCATGATTCAGAGTATCTATGGGGCGACCGTAACGCGAGCTCGCCAACTCCGCCACTGGAAACGAGCGCTGGGCGTAAAGTGATTTTTGATAAAGGGCCTGGGGACGGAATAGTCAACCCAGTAGCCGATGAACTGCTATTACAAAAATACATACCGCGCATAGATGCTACTCCGATGAAACAAGAAATGCCGGTATCGTTTTTTTCAGGCTTCACGCAAGCACAAATGGCCGTTGTGGTTGCACACATGCAAGAAAATCTAGCAATTAACCATTCAGAAATCATGGCAGCTAGTCAGGAAAGGATAAGTTAGCTAGCGATTTCTAGCCACAGACATGCGCCGCAGCGTTTAATCTCGAATGTAACCGATCACCCAGCTTTGCGGAACGTCAGATTAACTCGATATTCACCCAAGGCTGGGTGATTGCCCGCTTTAACCGGCAGCACGCCGTGGAAGCGCAAGCGCGATTCACCACCCCACACTAATACATCTCTATGATAAAGCGGCAGTTTCAGGGCTTTATCACTTCTTGCAAAACCGCCTATTTGAAACACGGCAGGAATGCCCAGCGACACTGAAACTATAGGCTGATTAAAATCACATTCATCTTTATCTTGATGCAGCCCCATGCGGGCACCGACCTGATAGCGATTGATCAAACAGGCATCCGGTTCAAAATTTGCAAACCCCGCCATGCTAGCTGCCTGCTTTGCCAACTGCTTAAAACTTGCAGGCATTTGCGGCCATGCCTTGCCTGTTAAAGGATCGAATGCAACATAACGATAACCTGTTTTATCACTGACCCAGCCCAAGTCGCCGCAGCTCGTTGTAGCAACTGACATAGCGAAGCCGCCGGGAGTCATCATATGACGGAGCGGCGCAAGTTGAATTATCGCCGCCAATGCCGGCAACACTTCATTTTCTACAGGCGCAACAAAGCTGCGTAATAAAACTACATCTTTTAAAATTCCCTGGCTTTTTGGGGTATCAAATAAATCCATCTATCGCTTTACTAAAGTTATTTACTATGGCTGTTTACTACCAGTTTAATCTATTCGATTCTGCTCGTTCATGAAACTGCATCCATAATATTTGATTAAAACCTGGCGTTATAATTCAACCATGACTACCGCAGACTTTTATACCGAGGCCTCACATTTTCTGATGCATATAGATTCGGACTGGAATAATTTAATTCAGGTTGTAGGTCCGTGTACGTTTACCCCAAAACCAGAACGCGAACCATACGAGGCACTTGTACGTGCCGTAGCTTATCAGCAACTGAGTACAAAGGCGGGCGATGCCATCCTAGGCAAATTTATTAGGCAGTTTGGTGAATTTCCCACACCACCACAACTCATCGTTGCTGAATTCGATGACCTGCGTGGTGTTGGTTTTTCCGGTAGAAAAATCGAGACGCTTAAAGGTATCGCTGAAGGCGCCATTAACGGCTTGGTACCATCGCGTGAGATTGCCGACAATATGAGCAATGATGCGCTGATTGAGCGCCTAGTCACGCTCAAAGGCATCGGGCAATGGACGGTAGAAATGATGCTGATATTTACCTTGGCGCGCATGGATATACTGCCCGCTGATGATTTTGGTATCGCGGATGGCTACAGGCGACTCAAAAAGCTGGATGCCGCGCCTAAGCGCAAACAAATGGCCGAAATCGGCAAAGTATGGAGCCCTTACCGTAGCATTGCCAGCTGGTATTTGTGGCGCGTACCAAAAGTATAAGCAGGCTTGTTAAGCGCGTCAACCTGAAAGCTAATTAAGTGACCTTACATGCTAATAGGCATATGGTAATAGGCCGTTGCCATCAATAAAAAACGAGCGCAAAGTGACGAAAGTTGTCATAAAACCTTCATGTCTAGGCTGTTATTAGTCAATATTGCTTTACAATAAACGTGCCGCAAAAATTCAGTGTTATTTTTCTGATGCAGTATTTCAAAGTGAATAATCATCCATTAACGGATATAGCCAAGTTAGAGAAATGGGAAGCGGCGTGATCGAATTAAATCAATTAAGCTGGAACAAATTTGGTCTTTCTGCCTTAGCGCTACTGTTGCTCAGTAACGCTGCCCACGGTGGAGAAGACATAGAAAATGCACAAAAACGCATTCTAGAACTAGAGCGGCAAATGCAGCACATGGCCGAGCAGTTAAAAATGGTGCAGGATCAGTTAGTGCGTAGCAAGGGCGATGCTACGCCAGCAACAGCGAAAGTAACGACAGCGAGCAATCGCCCAAGCGGAAGCCCGGTAGAGGCCAGCTTTAACAATGGGTTGGTTTTGCGCGATGCAACGGATGAATGGTCGTTACGTTTATATGCACGCACGCAGCTCGATTACCGACACTTTTCACCTGATGATTTTTCTGCTGATACCTTTAGTCTTCGTCGCGCACGTCTTGGTACGATCGCGACTTTTTTGGATGATTTCAGCATGCGTATAGAGGCTGAGTATTCTGATACGACTGCAAAATTGAATGATGCCTGGTTAGACTACACGCATTTTAAAGGCGCTATGCTGAGAGTTGGCCAGTTTTATACCATGCATGGTCTTGAGCGCTCGCAAGGGGCAATGGATATTAATTTTATGGAAAGAGCCTTGAGTGATAACTTGTTGGGCTCGGTGTATGACCGTGGTGTAATGCTTCATGGGTCGCCACTGAAAGGCCTACATTACAACCTGACTTACATGAATGGTAGTGGGCAGAATGCTGACGAATCATCGTCACATGTGAGATCAGATAGCAAAGATTGGTCGTTGCGGGCCACGGGCAATTTAGCGCAATGGGCGGGTTGGCAAGATAGCGTCATTCATGTCGGCGGCACCTATGTAAGCGGCAAGCAGGCGGCAGATTCCCCCGTACCAACATTGCGCACCGAAGCGCGGGGGGTAAAGTTTTTCTCAACGACAAATGGCGACAAATTTACAACGAAAGTTGACCGAACCCTCACCGCATTTGAAACGGCATTGGCACATGGGCCAGTCAAGCTTCAAAGTGAATATATCCATGCCAATTTTGATGGCGTGGACTTTGATCGTGACATGGCTGCATGGTATGCCAGCCTGCAATGGATGGTTACGGGTGAGCAGTACGCTAGCGTGTATAAAAATGGCGCCTTTGGTGGTATAGCGCCAACAAATAATTTCCGTTATGGCAATGGTGGTTGGGGTGCGTTGGAGCTTGGAATGCGTTATACCCGTTTTGATGCCTCTGATTTTAATACAGTGCTGGCTAACCCGGCGCAATACACAGATGGTGCCGACGCTTGGACGTTGGGCGCAAAGTGGATGCCTAACACTCACGCTCAGCTACAACTAAATTATGTGCGTACTGCTTTCGACTCACCTATTACCCTTAATGGTAAAAAGAATAATACTGAAGATGCGATCAATATACGCATGCAGTATGTTTTTAGTCAAATTCATTGCATTGAGGAGATGTGAATGTTGAGAAGTGGCTGGCGTTATGCATTGTTGATGTTGATGTTGCTTGGTTGCAGCAAAGCTGAAGAAAAAGCTTACGAGCCTAGCTTTAGTGGATTTAGCAACGGCCAGACCAAAGAATATATCGTCGGCGTTCATCCCTTGCATAATCCGCAGCGGCTGATGGCGTTGTATGGTCCCATCATCGAATACATTAATGTCAACATGCCAGAGGCGCATTTCAGGCTTGAGGCTTCACGCAACTATGAGGAATTTGACAAAAAGTTATACAGCGGCTATTTCGATTTTGCCATGCCAAATCCTTACCAAACTGTACGCTCACTTAAGCATGGCTATCGAATTTTTGCCAAGATGGGCAATGATGAAGACTTTCGTGGCATTATTTTAGTGCGCAAGGATAGCAAAATACAAGAAGTCACCGATCTTAAAGGTGAGGCCGTTTCATACCCGGCGCTAACCGCGCTGGCGGCCACCATGATGCCGCAGTATTATCTGCACACGCATGGCATTAACGTCAATACGGACATTGAAAACCGTTATGTAGGCTCGCAAGAATCCTCTATTTTAAGCGTATTGCGTGGCCATGTGGCGGCGGGTGCTACTTGGCCTATTCCATGGAAGGCGTTTAGTGCTGAGTATCCTAAGCAGGCTAGCCAGCTGGAAGTAAAATGGCAAACCGAGCCTTTGCAAAATAATGGCTGGGTCGTGCGTTACGATGTAGCCGCACCCATTGCAAACAAATTCCAAGTACTACTTTTTGATCTGAACAAGAGTGAAAGCGGGCGGCACATACTGCAGCGCTTGGCAATTACCAGTTTTGAGCCCGCTACGGATGAAACTTATCAGCCGGTGCTGGATTTTCTGGATGCTTTTTCAAAGCAGGTGCGAAAGGTTGAGTGGTGAAACCTTTGCATTTTTTTGTGACGTGGCTCCGGCACGCAAAATTTTACTGGGGTCATTCTATTAGGCGGCAACTCGTGCTGTCGTTCAGCTTACTGTCGCTGTTACTCACCGCAAGCTTTAGCTATTTGATGTTTACACACCAGCGTGATTTTCTTTACACCACTGAAACTAATCGCACCGTAAGATTAGCCAATGTGCTGGCTTCCAGCAGTGCTTCATGGGTGCTGGCGAATGACTTAGCCGGCTTGCAAGAAGTCATCCTTGGCTTTTCGGGTACGCAAGACCTGAAATTTGCCAATGTGCTGTCAATGCGCGGTGAAGTATTAGGTTCCACAAACCAAAATCATATAGGACGTTACGCCACAGACCCAATAAGTCGCAATTTACTGGCATCTACTGCTCAGCAAAAAATTTTAATTGATCAATCCTCATTGCTGGATGTGGCCGTGCCGATTATGGTGGGCGAGCGTCATATCGGCTGGGCAAGGGTTGAAATGACGCGCGCTTCATCAAATGCCAACCTATGGCTACTCGGATTGTCTGGTTTTAGCTTTTCTCTGCTGGCTGTGGTTGCGGCTTTTTTTGTAGCAACCTGGCTTGCTAGGGGGCTAACGCGCAACTTGTATCATTTGATGAAGGTTACCAGTGCCATTGAGCAAGGTCGGCATGATGTGCGCTCAACAATCTCTGATAGGGATGAAGTTGGAAAATTAGCGCATGGCTTTAACCGCATGGTAGATGCACTCAGTGATTCTGAGCTAAAACTAGGCCGCCTTAATCAGTTTTATGCAGCATGGGCAGAATGTTCCGAGATTATTGTACGAGAAAATAACGAACAAATACTGCTCAACAGCATTTGCCAGATACTCGCTAATCGCGTGCCATTTGAATTGGTTTGGGTTGGGGTGCCGGATCAGGATGGATGGGTTTACCCAGTTGCATCAGGTGGCGCTGGCTTGGATTATTTATCAGAGATTAAAGTATCAATCGATGCTGAAATCGTAGAAGGCAGTGGACCGCTGGGCACGACGATACGTGAGGGCATGCCGAACATAGTGAACGATTTCTTGCATGAAAAACCAGCCTACTGGGTACCACTTGCCACTAAATACAACTATCACTCTGTCGCGGCATTTCCTATTTTTAAGCAAGGGCGTCCTTATGGCGGCATTGCTGTCTATTCTACGGAGCTTGATTTTTTCAATGCCGAATTGATCACACTAATCAACGGCCTTGCCGATGATATTAGCTTTGCCCTGACCAAGCTAGAACTTGAACGCCAAAAACTGGCTGATGTTATTAAACTTGAGCAGGCAGCTCAAGTGTTTGAGCACAGCAAAGAAGGTATTCTGGTGACCGATGCCAACAAAGAAATTACCTCTGTTAACAAAAGTTTTACTGAAATTACCGGATTTACGCCCGAAGAGGCCATTGGACAGAATCCCCGATTGTTAGCTTCAGGCCGCCATGATGCCGCTTTCTTTAAGCAAGTATGGGAGGCGATCGCCACAACCGGTAGCTGGCAAGGCGAGCTTTGGAATCGCCGTAAGAGTGGTGAAATTTACCCGGAGTCGCTCACCATTATCAGCGTTAAAGGAGATACCGGTGCGGTCATCAATTACATTGGCATATTCGGTGACATTTCTGAACGTAAGCTTGCTGAAGCGCGTATTCAACAACTCGCGCATTACGATGTGCTCACCGGCTTGCCTAATCGCTTGTTATTGGGCGATCGTCTTGAGCAATCGCTTATCAATGCACAGCGTAATCAATCCAAAGTCGCGCTATTGTTTTTGGATCTCGACCGCTTTAAACAAATTAACGATACATTAGGGCACGATATTGGCGATGCGTTATTGAAAATGGTGGCGCAACGTCTGATAAGTTGCGTGCGTGAACAGGATACGTTATCAAGGCAGGGCGGTGACGAGTTTATAGCGGTTCTGCCGAACGCAGACATCGCAGGTGCCGAGCTGGTAGCGGCTAAAATGTTAGAGGCCATCATTCAACCGTACTTGATTAACCAACATGAATTTCGCATATCGTCGAGCATCGGCATTGCGGTTTACCCTGATCAAGCACAAGATGCTGAGTCGCTCATTAAGTATGCTGACGTAGCCATGTATCAGGCCAAAGATAGCGGCCGCAACAAATACCTGCGCTTTGACCCTAGCATGAATGCCAGCTCGCATGAACGTTTGCAGCTTGAAAATAGCTTGCGTACCGCTGTGGATCGCCAAGAGCTACGTCTTTACTATCAGCCGCAGATAGACCTGATTGATGGACGCATTATCGGCTGCGAGGCGCTGGTGCGATGGCAACATCCCGAGTTAGGGATGATATCGCCAGCCACATTCATCCCTTTAGCTGAGGAAACCGGTTTGATTATGCCAATCAGTGATTGGGTATTAGAGGAAGCGTTGCGGCAAGCGCGTGTCTGGCGCGATGCCGGGCTGCCTGAAATCACGGTGGCGGTTAATCTTTCAGCCTTGCAGTTCCGTCAACGCATTTTAAATGAGCAGGTTGGTGCCTTACTCAAAAAATACAAGCTACCGCCGCAGGCGCTTGATCTGGAACTCACCGAAAGTATTCTGATGCAAGGCATAGATAGCGCGTTATCTATGCTGCACGAGCTAAGCATCATGGGCGTTGGGCTTTCAATTGATGACTTCGGTACGGGCTACTCTTCGCTGTCTTACCTCAAGCGCTTCCCGATTCAAAAGTTAAAAATTGACCAATCTTTTGTGCGCGACATCACCACCGACAGCAATGATGCCACCATGGTTAAAACGATTATTCTGATGGCACATAGCCTTAAGTTGCATGTGATTGCTGAAGGCGTAGAAACCGAAGCGCAGGCTGACTTTCTACGTGCATCGGGTTGTGAACAGGCGCAAGGCTATTTGTTCGGTCGCCCCGTAGCCGCAGATGAATTCACTAAGCTTTTACAATCAAAATGTTAGCAGATGAAACTTAGCGCTATAGCCATACTTTATGTTGCAACGCTAAGTGTCGCAACACTAACAACGCCTCATGCACATGCTGGAGCAATTGACCCTGCCGCCATTATCTCCGCGCATAACAAATGGCGCACAGAAGTAGGCGTAACTAAAAAGTTAACTTATTCACCAACCTTAGCGGCAAATGCTCAAGCTTGGGCCGATCACTTAAAAACAAGCAGCCATTGCCAGATGCACCATAGCAACTCAAAGGGCCGCTATGGAGAAAACCTTTATTGGGGCAGTGCCCTATCATGGTCCGATGGTCGCAAAGCGTTGCAAAAAGTATCGTCTGAGCAAGTGGTCAATCGTTGGGGCGGCGAAAAAGCCGATTACGACTACGCTAACAATCAGTGTGCGTCGGGTAAAATGTGCGGACATTACACGCAGATAGTCTGGAGCACCACCACTAGCGTCGGCTGTGGAATGGCAGTCTGCACCGATACACAAGAGCAAGTGTGGGTATGCCGTTACCAGCCTGCCGGTAACTGGGTAGGTAAAAAACCCTACTAAAGTAGTGTGCCAAAAACGAGTTTTGAGTTTCAAGTTGCTTCGACTCACTGTGGCTCACTTCGGCTCACTGTGGCGGTAGCATGCTGTTATTTTTAAACTTAAATTAAATTGTAATTGCCGTAAATTAAGTGTATAAATTAGCTGTGGCTCTTAAACATAAGTTTTTAAATCTTACCGTTTATCAGGAGACGTTTATCGACACTTCAATCATTGATCATCAGTAGTAACTACCCAGGCCAGTGATTGATAACTGGCAATATCGGCATCCCATAAGCCGAAACACAACGCCGCTTTAATGCGGCGTTAGTATTTTTATTGGGTGAGTGGTTAATAATGCATCTGCTATGATGCATTGAGCATAATTAACGCTAAGCTGGATATTAACTGTAAGCGCTGACCACTAAAGCCTCACTTATTAGTCAATTTTTATGCCTTCTGACACGGCAATCTATCTCATCCGTCGGTATTGTGGATGTGGCAATGCCGATCCAGTTCAATGAGCTGTGTCAGTAATTCAGAATGTGCCTGTACATGAAGAATGTAGCGCGGCACATTGTGGGCAGTGGATTGTGACATAAATGGTTCACCCCAGAAACTCACTAGCGCTTCTGTGGCGCCATGTGGCTGAGTGTCGGCCAATATGAAAGATAAGTTCTTTTGAAGTGAGCACCAACGTGGTTCCTTTACCTTACTTGCGCCTATGCTGCTAGCAAGCTTTGGTAGGACGTCTGTCTGCCACACGCCTTGCTGGCTGGCATCAAGAACGAATTGAACGCTGGTTACGTGTGGGTTTTCAATCATAGGGCGTAACAGTGCATCGAAAAGTGGCTGGGTTCGATACATCGACAAACAAACGTTAAACAGGGTTGCCTCGCCGCGCATATTGCGTGCAAATTGCTCGTTTGATGTGCGAAGCTGACGTGGGCCGATAAGTACGATATCTGGAACCGCCAAGGATGCATTGATATTCGATACCATTTTGAGTATATGTTCCACCTGCTCTGCGGTTTGTTCATTGTTTCGTGTATGGCGCATGAAATTGATAAACAGGAGTGCCATCAGGGTGAGCACGACCGGCAAAATAATATGTTCATCTATCACATGCAAAAAGTGCAGAACAATGGCCACCACGGCAGCCAAAATGCCTGCGATAGCATCCCACTCATAGTTAAGCAAACGGTTTTTTTTCATGTAATCCTCAATTTCTTGCAGAAGTGAATGTCCTGCCCCAGATAAGGTTTGTAACAACGGGTATGCATATCACCTACCATGGAGTATTTTTTCATCACCCTCGGCATTTTCCCGCCTGAGTTAGATGCTGATTCATTACCCGGCGCCTCCGTCTGACCTAGGTTGCCAATAGATAGCGGCGAACTTGTAAAACCAGAGGCCAAAGCATACTAGCCAAACCACCCCTACACACAGGTAAAGGTGGTTACGCAATGTGAACTCCAATCCAGGAAGTTCTGAAAAGACGCGTAGCACTGCAACAGACTGAAAGGCAAGAAAGATACCCCAGGTTAGGCCGTCAATTTTCAGTGCTTGGCCAGAATGACCAAGCGTTACACGTGTCGCCATGCCCAGTACGATAGAAGTGAAATAGCCAATGGTCAGTGCATGCAATGGCGCTTTAGCCAAGATGAGTTGACCGGTCAGGAGTAAAGCTAAACTTTGTATGGTATAGAGTAGCAAGGCAATACCAAGCCAGGCAAAGCCGATGTGCAGCATGCCTAGAATAGGAACAGCAAGGCTGTCGCGTAGCCGCCATGCGAATGTTAAATAGATTGCACTTGCCGCCATGGGTAAATCAACGAGCCAGGTCCAGGCATGCAGTCCGGTCAATTCAAGTATCCCATGCACGAAGGCGAAGCCAGGAATGAGCGCAAGCACCCAATCGGGCCTTACGATTTTATATTCTGGAATCACGTTGGCCGAAAAAAATGGAATCATGCGGTGACTCACTGCAAAGTAAACTGGCAACAGAATCAGCCAGATGCCGCCCACCTTGGCAATCGCGACCAGATGGGCTTCGTCACTAGCAAATCCAGCGATCAGTAACCAGCCGATCACCAGCGCAGCTGAGGTGATTGTTGCGTGCCGCTTGTCTGGGTGCTTGGCCTGCAAGTACACGCTCAGTAAAGCATACAGCCCCATGCCCCAGCCCGCCAAAAATAGCAGGAGTGCGAGCTTCAATAATACAAAACCTACAATCAGCCCCGCATAAAACAGCAACGTCCCTATGGCAAGCAAGATAAAAGCGGGTACATACACGCGGCGCTCGACTTCACGTCCATTCATCCAGCGTGGGAAGGTGGTCATCAAAAAGCCAAAAATGAAGAATGGGAAAAAGCCGTAGATCATCAGAAAAGCATGGGCATCTGTGGCGGAGAGCGTCCATGAAATAGGCGCATAAAATACACCATAGCGCCCTCCTAGGTCGGCCAACCACCAAGTCAATGTTAATATCGACTGCACTGCGCCGCCAAAAAAGAACATACGGTGTGGTGCAGATGAAAATGTATTCCAGATTTTAAGAAAATTCATAATGTGTTTAGCCTTTCCAGATTTCTGCATTGTGCATGCTCGGCAGCAAGCTCATGGAGATCGACCAGACGCTCTGCACTGACGTCTATGATGCTATCTATTTGCTCAAGTGCCATTTTAGAATTTTCTTCTTTTAATGATGCTTAGCTGCAACCAGCAACTGTAGATTGAGATATGTCATCATACTCGATTCATCATAAACAATAGCAGCGTTTGGGCAATGAAGATGCCGGCTGCAATGAGTGCCAGATACCAGCCAATGCCATGCCCCAGACCGACCATTACCCCTCCCGCCATAAAAACCAAAGCACGCAAGCCTCCGCCAAAACCTAAATGCTTTCTCGCTGCATGATGCCAGGCTGTTTGCAGCCCCGGGCGCAACCATAATGGCAGCAAGTAACTAACTGCACCAGTCACCAGCGGCATGAGAAAGGCGACAATTAAAATTGCAATTGGGTTGAAATGGTTTTGATGATAAGCGTGAACTGTGCCAACTAGCAAAGTAATTGCGTAGCCACATAAAGCTACTGCGAGCGACGGCGCCGCGCCATGTACCCTTAATATTGCCTTTGAATAAAGTTGTATCCATGATTTGAATATACCAAATATCGAAATAGCTAGTAGCGTTACGCCAATCCATGCAAGATTGTAGTGCCAGGCGGCACCGCAGGCAGTGATTATCGTCCCGGCGATTACCCATTTCAGGTGTTTGTGCATGCGTGAGTATACGTTGGCGTCAGGTCGTTGCGCGACTGTGGGCAGCAGCACTTGCAGCGTGCCTAGTGCCGTGATGCCAATGAACCCCAAGGTATTAAAGTGAAGGTGCAGTAAACGTAATGCTGCACGTTGGGCAGGAATAAAATAACCCATGAGAATGGCGCCAACTGCTATGAACAGGCATAACATGGCTGCCAGATACCAGTCAAGACAGGGGTGCGGCTTACCAATTGCTTTTACTCTTAAGCGATATGCCCAACCCCCTAGGCTCGCCACTGCAACGATAATGATTGCAGCGCCGAGAGTGTGGCCGTAAGGCACAGTTTGAGGAAAAGCGAAATAACTGGTGACCAGTACGCCACCGAGCAGTGCTATGAAAGGTAACAGGCGAATAAATTTACCGGGGCTTTTGCTTCGTGTCAGCACAGGTACGAAGTGCACCATCGCCCCTAGAATCAGGGGCATAATACCGATGGCAAAGGTGAGGTGGTAGCTGACAATTGCCGCACCTCCGCCCAATATGGCGAGGGTGGCAGCAATGATAAATGTCAGCAGGGTAACCGCAACTTGAAACAATAACACTGATTATGTAGCCAGATTATGTGCGAACGAAGTCGATTACAATCTGCCCAGGTTCACGTTGTTTATACTCAATACTAACAGCAGCGCCATAACGTTGCTCAAGTTGGTTCAGTAATGGTAATGGATCGTGATCATTGACAAAGCGCATAATCTCACCACTGTTAAGTGCGTCAAGTGCGCCAAATATGGCCGCATGGCGGAAGCGCTTGGCAATACCGCGCGCATCGAATGGATAGATCTGTTCTGGAAGCAGATGAAGATGAGGATGTGACATGAGTTTTCCTTTCAAGGAGTGAGCGCAAGGTTTGCGCGGGGTGGTTAAATTAGGTTAATAATCAATAGGTATTATGTCTTGTGCCTTTTGCTGCGAAGAACTGCGCTTACCGTGCTTAGTACAAACAATAATAGTGCGATTGCGTTAAGCGCTCCGCCAATACTGCGGCTATGCTGGTGTTGCAGTAAGTCGCCAGCGATACGTACAATCAGTGAACCATGCAGCACAATGAGCGGTAGGTAAAATGTTGCGTGATATGGAATTTTTACCTTAACTACCGCTGGAAAGATGATGGGTGCATGTCCAAAAATCATGGAAAATACAAATCCGACCAATATCGTGTGTAAAAATGCATCGTAACTGGAACCGGGCACCAGGTGTTGCGTGAGCAATCCAACTAGGCCGCCAACCAATAGCCAGCCATAGCCTGAAATTAAGCATGCCGCAATGAATCTGGTTAATCCTTTTTGTTTGATCGTATGCCTTGCCACGTCCTGACGTAGTAGCCAGAGGGCAAGCGCAAGCAATGCCAGTGACAGCACTTGTACATTTAAATCGCTAGACAATGTCGCTAAAACTACGCCTATCAAAAACAAGGTGAGTATTAGTATAAAGACTACCTTGCTACCTAATGATGGTGGTAGAAAACGCGAAAGTTCAAGCCGCTCACCTGCGATCGTCAGCACCAGAAAGCTTATCCACCACGGTGCTATCTGTGCAATACCTAGCCCGCCCAACCATAGCAGATTGCCAAGTAGCCACGACAAGCTGCCCAGTAGTAGTATTAGGGTGAATAGCGCACGTTGGCGGATAAAAACATGTGCCGTAGCAATGCTCAGAACAACGCTTGCGATAGTCACTAAAGCCACTCCGACGAGCCAAGGCAACTCTGTCATTAGCGACAGCCCACCCAGTGCAGCAGAGATTGGACCCAAATAAGCCCAGCGCTGACCGATAGCAACGGCACGCTCCAATGCGATAACAGTGCCCAAAAAACCACAAACCAACAGCGGTCCGTGAAAGGCCGCGAGACCATTCGATGGTAATGGGAAGTTCCAGCCCAAACGCAATAAGCCGCTGCCAATACCAAATGCTAAGCAGATAAATCCTACCATCAGTATCGGAATTCGGTATTGCACAGAAAGATTTTGGTTGTTCATCATCCGCTCAGAAAAGCTCAAATGTTAACTCCAGCCCAAGCGCAGCTTTGCTTCGGCGGACATCATGTCTGGGTTCCATGGTGGCTCCCAGACCAAGTTTATGTTAAACTTAAGCTCGCTCGGCAATAGTCGAGTGAGGGTTGCGTCAATGTCATCCAAAAGCATTTCACCCATCGGACATGCCTGCGAGGTCATGGTAAACGTCACTATTACAACATCTTCAGAAACCCCAATACCGTACACCAATCCGAGATCTACAATGTTTTCACCGACTTCCGGATCAATCACCTGTAGCAAGGCATTTCGAACTGATTGCTCCCTCTGTGGAAGCGGGTCATTATAAGTTTTCATGGACTTTTATTAAGCTATATGTAAAATACACCTTTAATGTATCACAGCATTTTGATATAAGCAATATTATTTATACATCTTTTATGGAATGAATTTATGCGCCTTACTACTTTTTCGGATTACACCATGCGTGTCATGATGTACTTAGGTCTTCAGCATGGCCAGTTAGTCACTATTTCTGACATTGCGCAAGCGTACGACATTTCAGAAAATCACTTGATGAAAGTAGTGCACCACTTGGCACAGGATGGCTATATAGAAACGGTGCGTGGCAAAGGTGGTGGCTTACGACTGGTACGTGAACCGGAGACTATCAATCTTGGGGAAATGATTCGCATCTCAGAAGGCGATGCCAGTTTGTTACCTTGCCTGGATACGAATGGGACCTGTTGTATACAGCCTTCTTGTCGGTTAATGGGGATTTTACATGAGGCGCAAGTCGCATTGTTTACAGTGCTGGGTAAGTACACGCTAGCAGATTTACTGCAGCAAGAAGGGACTCTGTCGCGTATCCTCATGCATTCAAAGTCTGTGGTATAGATCGCTCAGAGTTAGCACTTTAAATAATGCAAAGAAAAACGCTAAATACGGCGTTTTCGCAGATTTTTACTGTGCCCCTACTTCGTTAATCACAATTGCTAAAAGTACCTTTAGCGTCATTATCGGAACCACTTCTATAGATTTAGCAAAAAATTAAATAACTAGCTTGAAGCTGGGGGTATCTCAATGGTCAATCGTAAATTTACGCAACTTTACGACATCTGTAATTATGATGCGATTGCCTTTAACATCAATTAAACCAATATGTTGCAACTTGCTTATACTACGCGACAGTGTCTCTGGGGTAGTATTCAGCATTGAGGCAATAGCGCCCTTTCTAATTGGTAAGGTGATAATTTCAGCATTGACCGCATTAGCACTGATTTGAAGTAGATAACCAATGAAACGCTGAATAGCGTTTTGAAAAGATAGCGTTTCGATATCATGTATCATTTGATGCAAGCTATCAGATAATCTTTCCTGCATCTTTCGGGCTAAGTTTGCATCGCTGTCCAGTAATAATCGGATGGTGTGTCCAGAAACAAGTAGCACTTCCGAATTGATTATAGCTTTTGCATAAAATGGTAGCTGTTGTTCAAGAAATAGGCCTGATTCTCCAAAGCTGTTACCTGGAGTTATGATGCTAATAATTTTTTCTATGCCTTGCGTTGAGGCAATCCCAAGCTTAATTTGTCCTGCAATTAGCAGATAAAGCCCCTGTGCTGAATCGCCGCGATTAAAAACATAGCTATCTTGAGACAGATTAAGTATCTGGCTATATTTTGTAAGCAGTTCGATCTGCTCATGACCCAATTCGTTAAATAATTCAAATCGGGCCAACGATTTTTTAATGTTATCTATGTCCATTATTTCTTTGTGTAATTTAGTGCTTTGAAGTATCAAATTGGATTCACCTCAACATTGTCCAGCGTTACCCTTATGCTAATTTTAAATATCTCTAGATATTAACTTCTGCAACTTAGCGCTTATAGCCTTTAACCTGATCATAGAGCGGAGTAACTTGAACTGATTATCGCAATGGCAAAGTGCATCCCGCAAAAAGATTTTTTATATGCATTAATTTATATGCATTAAGATGTAATATCAATATATCTTAATTTATCATAGCGTTTATATATAAGCAATATTATTTATACATCTTAAATAATTAAGAAAATTACAGTCTATTTTTTTAAGATGTATAATGTGTATATCTTTTGACTTAAGTCAAACAATAAAATTTATAGCCTGCTAAACTGGTCCCTTAGTGCGACAAAATGTCGCAGGTATAGACTGAAGCATCAGCCATCGTTAAGAGGAGAGAGTCATGAGTGAGCAAAACCAAGAAGTAGGTGACAACGAGATTCACAGCGAGGTTCTAGGTAACGAGAGCCGGAGAAAGTTTTTAGGAACAACTGCCGTGGCAACATTAGCTGGTGCAGGTTTAGCGATGGGATTGTCTGCTTGTAAAAAAGATGCTCAAACTGCGGCCATAGGTAAAGCGTCAGAAGCGGGTGGCGATGCTAGTCGCGCTGTAGCGCATGGCGAGTTCGATGTGCCTCCAGGCAAACTTGATGCTTACTATTCATTTTCAAGCTCAGGTCATAACGGTGAAGTGCGCATCTATGGCGTACCCTCAGGCCGAATTCTTAAGCGTGTGCCAATATTCAACATAGACCCAATGGTGGGCTGGGGTATAACAAATGAGTCCAAGGCTATTATGGGTACTAATCCAGATGGCAGCTTGAAATATATCACTGGTGATACGCACCATGTCCATGGCTCTTATGCTGATGGAACCTATGACAGTAAATATCTATGGACCAATGACAAACTGAATAACCGGCTTGCCCGCATCCGTATGGACAGAATGGAATGTGACGTCATCACCCAGATTCCTAATGTGCAAGGTTTTCATGGTATTTTCCCAGATAAACGCGACCCTGTGGACGCTAGCATTAACCATACTACCCGAGTATTCTGCGGTGCTGAATTCGCTACACCACAACCAAATGACGGCCGTGATGCAACCGACCCGACAAAATGGTTTTCACTATTTACCTGCGTTGATGCAGAGAGCATGCAAGTGCGTTGGCAGGTTAAAGTTGATGGCAATATGGACTTAGTAGCCACATCCTATGACGGCAAGCTGGCTGCGACAAATCAATACAATACAGAAAACGGTGCAACACTGGCTGACATGATGTCAGTGGAACGTGATGCCTGCTTATTCTTTAATATCGAACGTGTAGAAGCAGCAATCAAGGCAGGTAAGACTTTCACCATTGGCTCTTCTAAAGTACCTGTAGTGGATGGTACTAAAGAAGCTAACAAGGATCCAAAAACGGCGCTCACTTGTTATGTACCTATACCTAAAAATCCACATGGCGTGAATATTTCACCAGATGGTAAATATTTCGTTTGTTCAGGCAAGCTATCCCCTACTGCATCAGTGGTTGCCACTGAATTGGTACATCAATGGTTTGCCGGTGAATTAAAAGATCCACGTGATGCAGTAGTGGCCGAACCAGAAATTGGATTAGGCCCATTACATACTGGCTTTGATGGTAAAGGCAATGCTTTTACCACCCTTTTCCTCGACAGCCAAATTGTCAAATGGAACGTTGAAAAAGCAATTGCACAGTTCAAAGGGGATAAGAGCGTGCAGCCTGTGCTGGATCGTATCGATGTACATTACCAGCCAGGGCATGGCTACACTTCTATGGGGGAAACCAAAGAAGCAGACGGAAAATTTTATAACTCAGGCAATAAGTTTTCTAAAGACCGTTTCTTACCTGTGGGTCCATTGCACGTTGAAACCGAGCAACTGATTGACATCACCGGCGATAAAATGCGTTTGATTCACGACCATACTGCCTACCCTGAACCACATGATGCCATTATCGTACGTGCTGATGTGGTTAAGACTAAGCAAGTGTCAGATATGAATGATTTTCCTAATGCAGTTAAATCATTCGGTGATAGCCGTATTGAGCGTAGCGGTAAAAAAGTAACAGTTTATTTAACATCTCAAGCGCCTAACTTTAGCATGCAGGAAATCAAGGTTAAGCTTGGCGATGAAGTCACTATGATTTTAACTAATCACGACAAAGTAGAAGACCTCACGCACGGTTTTGGTATTGAAAACTACAATGTCAACTTCATCGTTAATCCGCAAGAAACTCACTCTGTTACTTTTAAAGCAGACAAGGCTGGGCTATTCTGGATTTACTGCACGCACTTCTGCCATGCATTGCATCTTGAGATGCGTAGCAGATTCGTTGTAGAAGCGTAGGTTTTACATTAAAAGCGCAAATTGGGAGAGGGTCAGTGGCGCCGACTCTCTCAATGGCGTTCAAACCAGTTATATACTTGTCACTTAATCATTCTGAATGAGCACCTAAACTCACATGAACTCTCAACCCACATCGGCGGCTAGTAGCGCATTTAGTGCGATTAAAACTTGCATGATGTTGGTAAGCTGGTATTTTATTTTCACCCTAAGTTATGCTGTTAAATTTTCCACTATAGCATTAGCTGACAGCGATAAAGAAACTGGTCGATCAGAACAAGATCACCATGTCAAAAATAGCCATTCTGGCTCATACGAAGCGCCGCTGCCAGTGCAGCTCTCCACCGATCCTGACCTGTGTGCTTATGTGCCGTGCCATGATGTGTTTCCTAAAGCGGACCGCTTCTCTGTACGTAAAGGCCGTCCGGCTTATGTTGAGGCTTATCATGATGAACATGGACAGCAAAAATTGCTTGGGTATGCATTCCTTTCTACCGATATTGTAGATATTCCCGCCTATTCAGGAAAACCAGTTGTCACCCTGATTGGTATGGATGTCGCCGGTAAGATTGTCGGCGTGAGGGTGCTGAAACACAGCGAACCGATTCTGCTGGTGGGTATTCCAGAATCGGAACTTACCAAATTTATCTATCAATACGTAGGTAAATACGCTTGGGACAAGATAGAAATAGGTAAGGCGCGAGCTGAAGGCGGATATATTGGTATTGATGCCATTAGCGGCGCAACCGTGACGGTAATTTCAGAAAATCAGGTGGTGATGCGCTGTGCCTACGAAATCGCCAAACAGGTGGGCATTATCAAGGCGGTGCCTAGGCCGCAAGCAAAATTTACCTCGACTTCTGAGCAGCACACTTGGGATGAGTTGTTGGCTGAAGGCAGTGTTCAGCACCTTAAGGTGTCGCCAGCTGAAGTTGGGTTGGACAACACTGGTCAACCATATATTGATCTTTACTTCGGTTATCTTAATGCGCCTGCAGTTGGCCGCAGCATTTTAGGCGAGCGTAATTATGAAGGTTTGATGGCCGAACTCAAGCCCAACGAACACGCTATTTTTATAGTTGCCAACGGTGCCGCTTCATTTAAAGGGTCAGGCTTTGTACGAGGCGGGATTTATGATCGTGTCCAAGTATCGCAAGACATGGATAGTTTCACGTTTCGAGATACCGACTATCGTAACCTGTATAACATTCGAGCCGCAGGGGCGCCGGAATTTAATGAATCGGCCATATTTATCATTCGCAGCACTAGCTTCAGCGCGGCTTATCCGTGGAATCTAGTGTTTTTAGGCAACAAAGTAGATAAACAAACCGGCACCAGAACCTTCGCCAATTTCGACCGTGAATACTGGTTACAAGGCAGATATATGGAAGGCGGGCGACCTGTGGTGGTCAAAGCCGATGCAACTTGGTTGAAAATTTGGAAATCCCGTAGTTGGGAGATTGTAGCTTTCGTCATTATTTTATTATTTACTGCGGTCACTTACGCTAATCGAGATTGGCTGGTGCGTCACAGCAGTCGCCGTGACAAACGCTGGGTTTCAATTCCTAAATACGCAATCTGGCTGGCCAGCATCGGTTTTATCGGTTTTGGTTTAATGGCGCAACCTTCCATCACGCAGGTGCTGACTTGGTTCCACTCATTACTGTTCCAGTGGAAGTGGGAGCTGTTTCTTTCTGACCCATTTATCTTCATCTTCTGGTTGTTTATTATCGTTACCGTGTTTGTGTGGGGACGTGGCTTGTTTTGCGGTTGGATGTGCCCATTCGGATCACTGTCGGAACTGCTATATAAAATAGGCGGGAAAGTTGGCCTTAAACGCTTTCAGTTTACGCCCAATGGCGCGTTGCATGAACGTCTCAAGTGGCTAAAGTATGGCATATTCTGGGGCTTGCTAGCAGTGTCGTTCTTTTCTATGGGTTTGGCAGAAAAACTCGCTGAAGTCGAGCCATTCAAGACCACTTTTCTGGTTGGTCTGTTTAACCGCAGTTGGCCTTATACTTTATTTACCGCCAGTTTGCTTGGCTTGTCTATTTTCACTGAACGGCCATTCTGTAAATATCTGTGCCCACTCGGTGCTGCGCTCGCCATGCCCACTACCTTCCGCTGGTTTGGCCTCAAACGCAAGCAGGAATGCACGACTTGTTCTGCCTGCGCTGCTGGCTGTGGCTCATTGGCTATTGATAAACAAGGCGTAATTGATCACCGTGAGTGCATGCTGTGTTTGGACTGTATGATACTTTATTATGATGACCATGCCTGCCCGCCGCTGTCTAAGGAGCGCAAGCTGCGTGAAAAATCTGGTTTGCCGTTAACACGTATCAATAGTAATGGTTATTACATTCCGATTCACCCTGTACCGGCCAAAGGCGCTAACGAATGAAACCGACTATTCATGAGTCCTCTCCACCCTACGCTAAGACCACTGGCGTCAAGTGGCTACTAAATGAACTCGTTGACCACCTTTGGCCATGGACCAGACAAGGCTGGCGCCAGCACAAAGCGATACAAACGGCAGGGCTGGCTTTAGCCATAGCCGCAACTAGCGCTTGGGGCTTGGCTGCCAGTGGGCAGTTAGGTGCAAGTGCCGTGATTGGCTGGTGGTTAGGCTGGAGTGTTTATGAAATCATCATTCGCCGGCAATGTAAGCCATACATTAAGAATGGGCCATGGTGGGGCCATCAATATCGGCCGGCTGGACGCATGGACATGATTTGTTATGTAATGTTTAAAAATCTGCTGATTGGTGCGGGTCTTTTTATTGCGCTGCGTAATCTCGGTTTGTTGCAGATGGCGGACTAATGCGCTTGGTACGTCATTTCGCCATGCTAGGCTTATTGTTGCTTTGTGTTCAGGGACAGGCAGCAGAACATACAGTATCCCTAGGGCAGTCCATTGCTGAAACAATTGAAAAAGCAGCGGCAGGTGACACCGTGCTGGTTGCACATGGCAACTATCCTGCACATTTAGTCATCGCCAAGCCACTTCACCTTAAAGGGCTTAATAAGCCAACCTTAAATGGTGGTAATACTGGTGATGTGATTCGTATTAAATCGCCAGATGTCATTATTGAAGGCTTTATTATCAGCAATAGTGGTGCTGATCTTACAGCACAGAATGCTGGCATTTACCTGGAGCCGGGCAGTGATCGCGCTATCATTCGCAATAACACTATCAACTACACCTTGTTTGGGTTATGGATTGAGAAGGTAAAAGACATTCAGGTCATCGGCAACAATATTACCGGCATGCGGGATTTAGCTTCAGCGCAGCGCGGAAACGGCATTCAGCTTTATAACAGCAGCGGGGCGAAGATTTTAGATAACCACGTTAGCTTTACTCGTGATGGCATCTATGTGGATGTCTCTGACCACGCGCTGTTTCGTGGCAACCGCTTGCATCATCTGCGCTACGGTAGCCATTATATGAACTCTAACTTTAATATTTGGGAAAATAACGAGTCCTACCTAAACCGTGGTGGGTTAGCGCTGATGGAGGTGCGTAATCAAACCGTGCGTAATAACCGTGCCTGGGGTAACTCGGATCATGGCATTATGCTACGCACGATTACAGACTCAGTGATTGAAAACAACGTGGTGGCTGGTAACCGCCGTGGATTTTTTATTTATGATGCGGAATATAATGTTTTGCGTAGCAACCTTATTATTGGCAACCGTGTTGGTGTGCATTTATGGGCAGGCTCCATTCATAATGAGGTTGAAGGTAATGACCTCATCAACAATCAAGAGCAGATCAAGTACGTGGCCAGTAGGGACGAATACTGGGGCGTTAAAACCGGTAATTACTGGAGCAATTATGTCGGCTGGGATCGCAATGGTGACGGCATGGGTGATGTGCCGTACGAGGCAAGCGACCTAGTGGACCAGCTCACCTGGAAATATCCTGCAGCGAAACTTCTGCTAAATAGCCCTGCGGTGCAGACGTTACGATTAGTGGCCAGACAATTTCCGCTACTACGCGCGACCAGCATTGTCGATCAGCACCCGCGTATGTCGCCTTTTAACAAAAATTGGAGTGTTTGGCTTGAAAAACAACGTCATTGAAGTCAGCAACATTTTTAAGTATTACGGCGAAGTGCTCGCCGTGGACGGCGTGACGCTTACTGTGTTCAAGGGTGAAACCTTAGGGCTGATCGGCCACAATGGCGCAGGTAAAAGCACGCTGTTTAAAATGATGTTGGGGCTGATTCCACCTACCTCTGGCACGATTAACATTAATAGCACGCCAGTACATGGTGGTGCGTTTCGCGAATTGCGCCGCTCAATTGGCTATCTGCCTGAAAACGTGGTTTTTTATGACAACCTGACTGGTTTGGAAACGCTACAATTCTTTGCTGCACTCAAGGGTTGTGAGCGAGACAAATGTTTACCGTTGCTAGAGAAAGTTGGTTTAGCGCATGCTGCCACCCGTCGCGTAGATGGTTACTCCAAGGGGATGCGTCAGCGTCTTGGTTTTGCGCAAGCGCTACTTGGAAAACCAAGTATCTTATTTCTTGATGAGCCCACAACCGGGCTTGATCCAGAAGGCATCCGCGAGTTTTATTCCATTTTGCACGAGCTCAACACTCAGGGCGTTACGGTCATCATTACCTCACATATTTTGTCAGAAATACAGGAGCGCGTGCAGCGGCTAGCTGTATTAAAATCAGGCAAACTTCATGCTTTAGGCACGGTGCAAGCGTTACGAGAATCAGTAGATTTACCCCTGACCATTCAGGTGCAGCAGCAATGTTCAGCGAATACTTTACAAGTCGCTTTACAAGGGGTTGCACTGGAATCGTTAACCGTGGCAGACAAAACAGCCATCATTCGTTGTCATCGGGCACATAAAATGGAAGTGCTACGCAGGCTAGGGTCGCTGGGTGATGCCTTGCAAGACGTTGTGGTTAAGGAACCTACATTGGAAGATGTATTTCTTGGATATGCAGGTTAAAGGTTGATTTATGTTAAACATTGAAATTTCACAGATTAAAATCATTGCCGCCAAGGAGTTTCGTGACCGCATTCGCAACCGCTGGGTAATCGCGGTGGCTATCATCTTTACCGCGTTCGCACTGGCGATTACCTACTTTGGCTCAGCACAGCAAGGCGAGGTGGGATTGCGTAACATTGAGGTGACCATTGCCAGTTTAGTCAGCTTAGTCATCTACCTTATCCCACTCATTGCCCTGATTCTGGGTTATGACGCTATCGTGGGTGAGCGTGAGCGCGGCTCACTCGACTTGTTATTATCTATGCCCATTACACGTCTGGAACTTTTGCTAGGCAAATTTCTGGGACTTTCAGCGGCTCTTACCAGTGCCACACTGGCAGGCTTTGGGCTAGTTGGCTTGCTACTAGCTTATCAGATCGACCTCAACGCACTGTATCATTATGCTGGGTTTATGGTGAGTGCCATTCTGCTTGGCATGGTGTTTCTCAGCTTGGCTGTCATGGTATCGGTGATTGCTAAAGACCGAGCACGTGCCAGTGGTGGCGCTATCTCGGTATGGTTCCTGTTTGTACTGGTCTATGATTTGCTTTTACTTGGCGTGCTTGTACTTTCAGGCGGGAGTTTCGGTGAGGAGCTGTTTCCCTTATTACTGTTGCTCAACCCCGCCGACATTTTCCGTATCCTTAACATCTTCAGCATGGAAGATATCAAGGTGTTTTATGGCCTAGCTACAGTGTTTCCAACCAGCCTATCCAGTCCGTGGCTGTTGGGCTCCGTAATGATTGCCTGGATTATCATGCCCCTAACCGTTGCTTTATGGAGATTTAAATGAAACAGACCACACTCATTCGCCTTACCCTGTCACTCGTATTTGTTGCTACGCTCACTGCCTGTAATAAGCCCGCCGCACCCGTGAGTCCTCAGGAAATTACTGCTGGAACATCCTGTACGCTGGATGGAATGACCTTAGCAGATTTTCCTGGACCTAAAGCTCAGATTCATTACGCGACAGGAGAACCAGATTATTTTTGCGACACTGTAGAAATGTTTTCAATCTATCTGCGCCCTGAGCAGAAAAAAACCATCACCGGTATTTTTACTCAGGACATGGGCAAAACTGATTGGGAAAAACCACAAGGCAACTGGATTGACGCAAAACAGGCATTTTACGTATTAGGTAGCAAAAAAACGGGCTCCATGGGGCCAACGTTAGCCGCATTTTCAGGCCTGTTAGACGCAGAAACCTTTGCTAAGGAATTTGGAGGTAAGGTGTTGCACTTTAATGACGTTACGCCGGACATGGTGGATTTAACGGGTGGCGTAGTCCATGATGAACATATGTAAATGTTTGTGCTGGACTGTATCAATTGATGGATTTTAATCAATGAATACAGGGGGGGTGTTAGTGCGCCTAATCTATATCGGCAGAATCACACTAGGTCAATTTATATCTTTATGAATAGCCTATAAACGTTGATATTCAACGACTTAAAGACGTCACTAAAAATCAATTTACCTTACACTTTTACCTTACGTTTAAGCTAGTGGATAAGCTAACCCTCCTTGTATAACTTTAACCACTTTATACAGGACATACCATGACACAAGTATCAGCATTAGACCATTCAATCATTAACAGCTTACAGTCACACTTAACTATATTCAGCTACACGGATAGTGAGCTTAATGCTCTAGCTCTAGGTGTCTTAGAAGGATTAAAACTAGCGGGAGCTTCAGCACCTCTCTTAGAGCTGTCTGTACTGTCTGGTAATGTAAAGCGTATGCTTGCGGGTGAGTTATCAGGTTTAGACAGCACAGATGCAGACCTTAATACCTTACTAATTTAGTCAACTATTACAAAAAAATAGGTAACGAGAGTAAACTTAATTCAGTCTACTTTCATTACCTATTGTGTTGTTACTATGAGCTACTCATGAGCTTATCTAAGACAATCTTGCCGCCATGTACCTGTGTTAGTACAGGCTCAATTTTCTTCCACTTCATACCGCTTTCATACATAGACACAGCCATGTTGTACGCTTCGTTGTATGTATCAAGATGTTCATGGTGATTCTTTAATACATCACGTATGCCCATACGATATTTAAGACGTACCTCACCAGCACTTAAACCAGTCAATACTTTGCAGACATAACTCTTTAACTTCTGCTCATGCTCACTAGCTAATTTAGGGCTTCTCTTATATGTAGCATGAGTTAAGCGGTTATCTAGCTTGACAGGGATTACTGCACGACTCTGGTTGTACGCTGCGAGCTTGAATACAATTCGCTCCATGTCTAAGAAGTAAGCGCGGACACTTTGCCCTTCATTAGTCTTAGCTTGCATTGCTAAGTTTGCTGCAAGATTTCTGCTTATTGTGTAATTCTTGGTTGGTGAACCTGATTTGCTGACTTCATCAAGAGCGGAAATTTCCGCGCTTATACTCCTATCATCTAGCAGGGGTTTTACATAACTATCAGCCCAATCACGGAAGCGTTTGTATGGCTTACCAATCTTAGTCCATAAATCTCTAGCATCAATGCAGGGAAGGGCTGGGTCTTCTTTGTATGGCAAGATATGCCTCACATAGACAGCACGCTTTGCAGCATCTTCACTGAGACCAAACTCAATGAGTTGCCTCTGTGTGATATTGTCGTGGCTTAGTGTTAATGAACGTCCATTGCGGACTTGTTTCTTTTTAGTATTACTCATGTTGATTATTTCCTTTGTGTAGTACCTCTCCTGAAAGTCTCCTCCCTCAAAGCCACGTCACCAGCTATCAACAAGCTGGCTCTGAAAGCAATCAGAAAAGGTACGACAGAAAGAAGGTAACGATTTGAGATGAGTCCAGCCTTGAGGATGGCTTAGAGATGGACTTATGGTGTTTCTTGAGGGTACTAGGTATGTATTACATTTATTGATATATAACTATGGGTGTATGTACTTAGAGCAAATGTCTAACACACTCTTTAACTCCAACCTTAACTATCACTTAAGGGGATATACTTAAAGCTACACTTAGAGTATCTATACCTTAAGGTATATACATAAAGGGGGGAGGGAGGGGAGCTTTTCTTACCCCCAATAGTGAGGGGAATTGAACGTCTACGATTACGCTGTTAATCTGCTCTTATCGTGTTTTGTGATTACACGTAAAATTAAGCTCTAAGAGGCAACAAAAAGACCGCCCCATACACATATATAGGACGGTCTTAGATAACACCTTGTAGAGCGTTTATGGGGGGGGTTGCTTACCAATAAAGACTATGTAATACCCAAGCCGACAAGTAGGACACAGCTAGACCACCACCCACAAAGAGAATGAATATAACAAAGTGCTTCATGGTTAAACTCCCCCCTTACCAGCACTACAAGCCCTTTTAACAGATGCTATAGAGATGCCAAAGTGTTCGGCTGTAGCCTTGATGCTTGCTTGATTATTCTCACGCCACTGAGCCACAGCATGGTCATCTATGGTCTTCTCTCTGCCTAGGTTCTTACCTTCGGCTCTGGCTCTCTCAAGTCCAGCCAATTGCCTTATCTTGATGTTCTCACGCTCAAGCTGTGCCATAGCTGCCAGCATAGTCAACATAAAGTTACCTGTAGGCGTAGCGAGGTCAAAGCCTTCACGCATAGACACCACGCTGACACCCTTCTTCTTTAGTGTCTCCACGGTAGCCAGCACATCCATAGTGTTACGACCAAGGCGGTCAATAGCTACCACTACCACAGTATCACCCTGCAAAGCGTTAGCTAATACCTGTGAAAGCTGTGGGCGTTGCATAGCTGGCACTAAGCCAGACACACCATCATCTTGATACCACCTAACAACAGGGTACTTAGCTGTGATTGTCCTGCGTTGGTTCTCGCACGTTTGGTCATCGGTACTTACTCTCGCGTAAGCCCATATAATGTTAGATGTAGTGGTCATATAGTGTCTCCTAAAGGTGGCTCATTAAACATAGCTCACATCTTAGAGGGTGGCTCAAATAATGTCAACAGTTATGAGCTATCTTTATTCATACTATTTGCGAGTGACTTTGTGTAGCTCACAGGGTATACCTTATGAGCCACTTGCTTCTACTCTGCTTTCAGCAAACTCCAACATATCAGCCATAAACTCAAAACATCCATCTAGCAAGGACTCATCAGTTGAATTGAAATTATATTCAGACTGATTTTTGACAATATCTGACATGATTAAGGTAAAAGGTTTTAACAAGTATCCAGCTAACGCACTACTTAAGCCGTTAGCTTCTATTCCAGCTAACAATGAACAAGCTGCCACACTTAGCTTGTGGGGTCTTTCTCCTTGACTGCCATTGAATAGGGATGGATACATTCCCCAAGTTACGTCAACAAGCTTATTAGCTAATGTTTCAGGTGTTTGCCCGAACCCCAACCCCTCATAGCCTTGCTCTGCAAAGTACGTCTGAAGAACTGCCGATGCCTCAGACTTTTTGTAACCGTCTTTAATATTGCTAAACAAACCCATGCTAACTCCATTATTGTTATTGATTGGAGCACACATTCTACAAAGAAAGCCGAAGCAATGCATGAACACTTTATGAACCTGAGTTACCCAATTCTGAAATGGTTTAGCCTGTGGTTTATTGCTACGCATGATGAGTTTGTATAAGCCTGACTCTGAGATGATTAAGTGTGCCTGTCCTCCTCCTCGAAAGGGGTCAATCTTTCTGACCTCTTTTTCAGCAGCTTCTAGGTAAGGTGTAACTTTGCTTGGCTTGTATGTTTGGGCTGTCTTATCCCATCCAATCTCAAGCACTCGGCAGACATCAGCAGCAATAAACCAAGGGTTGCCTTTGGTGTCGGTTAAGATACACTATTACCTACACAAAAAACTTAGGGGTAAAGCTTACAATCCTGCTTGAGAGGGGCTAAGGGGGGAAGCAAGCCTTCCTCAAAGCATCAATGACCTCACGAAAATTTCTAATAAACTATTTAGAGATGATAAAGATTGCGCTATGCTTCATTCATATATGCAGATAAATGAGAGTGGTAAATGACAGACACAAAGTCTCAAGAGGAACTGGAGTTTTATAGTGCTAGTGTAAACGCATGGTACAGCACTGCGCTTGAACACGATAAAAGCTTGCTAACCTTGTCAGCAGGTGGAATAGGCTTACTCATCACGTTACTAACAATGGATGAGATAAAAAGCTGTCTTACTTTGGTTTTATATTCAATAGCAATGGTGTGTTTTGTTATATGCTTAATTTCAGTATTAAAGATATTTAATGGCAATAGGGAACATATAATTAAACTGTTTCAAGGTGATGATAATTTACATGACCCAAAATTAGAGAGACTAGATAAAATTGCATTCTGGAGCTTTATATTCGGAGTTGTTTTTTCCGTGATAGTCGGCATTACAACAGCTTATCAACAATTTTCAAAGAAGGAGCCAAACATGACTGACAATAAATCAAAAACAACTAGAGGTATTGCACAGGATAGTTTTAGTGGGGTTCAGAACTTACAAAAATCCTTCACTGGAGTACAACAGTTAAAGCCTGCAGCTACACCTAATAGCACTACTCAAGCCAGCCAACCTGCCCCAACACAGCAACCTGTTACCCCTGTAAAGAAAGATTAAAGTTGTCATTCGTAAATATCCCAAGACCCGAAAAGAGGGCTTTAAAAGCTGTTGACATAATCAAACCACTCTCAGAAATTGATACGGCATTGCTTAATGAGTTGTTCAGTATTTTCAATCGTAGCTTCATTAGCTTTTACACTAACCATGATTTTAATGGAACGTTTGGTGCCGAACATTGGAATCAGCTTAGTAGATTTTGCGACACTTGGGATGATGTAACCCATGAGTTTGTAGACAAAGATTTAGAGTTAAATAAAAAGCAGCTATATGATGCATCGCTGAGATTGGCTTCAGTCATATCCCAATATACTTCTCCAATTAGTTTAAACTCTTACTCAGTTTATCCAACCCAAAGGGTTTATAGTGATAAAGAGCGTGAAAGATTTAGAGAAGAAGCAGCAGAAATAAATAATGGATGTCCTGCTTTCGTAGCTGAATGTGAGTCATTTATTCGGTATGCTAGAAAACGACTATCTGAGACTTAAATCTTACAAAGACACTTAAGATAAATCTCTTACAACCTGTCAGCTCAACTCAGGGAACGGATAACTAACCTTCTCAATAGCCTTGCGCTTAACTTCAACGCTAATAGCTTTAGCATAGACATTACCTGTAATACCTTTCTTCTCATGTCCGACAATATCAGCTATGTGAAACTCCATTACACCCGCATTAACTAAAGCTGTGATAAAGGTATGTCGTAAAGAGTGAAAGACCTTGAGTCTACTATGACCAGCTTTAATCTTTAGCTTACTAAAGCGACTACTCATAGTGCTAGACCTATCACCAAACTTATCAAGCGTTAAGTTGGGCAACAAATAACCATCTTTAGCATTATCTTTAAGACGCTTAATAACTAACTTAATGTGACTGTGAATAGGTACAGCCCTAACACCCGCTGAAGTCTTAGAGTCTATGATATTAAATAAATCCTCAGCCACATCTTTAACCATCAGACTACACAGCTCATCAATCCTAGCACCTGTATAAGCACCTAAGGTAATCAAGTCAGCCAAGACATCTTCTTGTCTATCTTTAGCCATTGACCATAGCTCAACAATCTCGTGAGGCTCAAAGGGTTCTCTAGGTGCTTTCTTCTTACCTTTGTCAGCTATTACCACTTGATAGAAAGGGTCATCAGTCATCCCTTTGATGTTATAGCGTGACAGGTACTTCCAATAGTTACGACAGCCTTTAATTATCCTTCTCTGAGTATCCTTGGTCACACCTTTAGCGGACAGACCATCCAGCCACAGACTGACCTCCTTCTTACTGACATCCTCAATGATAGGAAATTGTTCAATGAATAGCTTAGTATCTTTGCTGTATTGCTCAATGGTTCTAGGGGTGACTGTAAGCTGCTTCTTCCAGTTATCAAAGTGAAGACTGTGAGGGGTCTTAATACCTGTGGCTACCTGATAGAACTCTTTACCTTGAGCCACTAATCCCATGTTCACATCTTCGTCATCCTCACCTCTAGGATAAGCTAAAGCCAAAGCCTCATCAGTAATGAGAGATTCTATGACTCCCCTTTGCTTGAGGTCTTTAGTATTCTTAAGCTCCTCACTCCATTGGATAGCCCGATTTAATGCGGTTGTATCGTTACCTTTAGCTTGCTCTATGAGTAGCTTCCAGCCAGCCACTAGCTGAGATGCAATAGTGCAAGCCTTACGCTTATCAGGGGTTCCCGTAGACTTCCTAAATCGTAGCGAGGGCAGACCATTAACGCCCCTGAGTTCGGTAGGTACAGTTAAAACTGCATCCCAATTGTTACGAGCTTTCTCTAAGTGATTAGGCATTTATAGTGGTTTTTGCGGGTGGATAAGGAAGGCTAGTTTACCTTACTCATTTACCTTACACAATGACCATGAAATATATTACAATCAATGAATACAAGGGAGGTTAGTGCGCCTAATCTATATCGGCAGAGTCACACTAGGTCAATGACGACTCATCGGCAAGGCTGGAGTAAACTCATTACCTTGCTTACTGCCTTATTCACTGCACTAACGCGTTCAATTCTACCATGCTAAGTTCCATGAGGTATTCATGCATATAATCTTCACCTATGGTTATATTTTATAGGCGTTTAGCATTTAGATGCTACTAGGGGCGTATTTCTGGATAAATTGCCAGATTTTACTGACCGTTATGTGAAGTTGAGTTGAGGGCGAAATTGAGGAATCTGGAGGAGTTGTTTACTGCATTGGCTAAGTCTCCATTTAGGCGTAGCTTTGAGTTACGCGCTAAAGATTTAGCTTACCTACAGCAAAAGGGGCTATCTGAAGTGCTTGACCATGCTGAAGACTTCATCGGTAAGCGGTTAGCTCCAGCAGTAATCGCTAACGATGGCAAACAAACCCCTATGCGTGGTCACCCTGTATTCGTGGCGCAGCATGCCACCGCTTGTTGTTGTCGCGGATGTCTGCAAAAATGGCATAAAATCCCGCAACGGCGTGAACTCACATTAGCGGAGCAGGCTTATGTCGTGGTGGTGATTGAAAAATGGCTGCAGCAGCGCGTGCAACCATTTTAAAGTGAGAAATTAGCCGAATGTGCCGTCTATCCGCGGTTTGAGTAATATGGGGGCATAAATCACCACAAAAATGGTAAACCCAATCACCCAGAACAAAGCTGAGATTAACACCCAGCTTGCATAATGTTGCATGGCAAGCATGGGCACAAAAATACGAAATACGGCACTGACCATGATCGCTGCAAAAGCGAACCTTAGCCAAGGTGAAGATTTTCTAATATCGCGCCCGGTATGACCCAACGCTACCCGCGCCATCATGCCCATGGTCATTAAGCCCACACCGCCGATAGTAAAAAGATGCAAAGTCAAAATAGCAGGTATGGTGAGTTGCGATTGTAAGCCGTAACATAAAAAGCCAAGGTTAATGATCCATAAGGATAAATACAAGCTCCACAGCAAAGGCACTTGCCATATACCGTGCGTGTACCAATTACGTAAACGATAGCTATTAAGCGTGAACAAAGTCAGCGCTAACCATGAGGTTAGGCTAGGTAAGTGCAAAAAAACTTCATTGATAAACAGCGCCAAAAATAAAACCAAGAGGCTGATGTCCAGCCACTTGTATTGTTTTAAATTGACTTTATGTTCTGCGCCAAGATTAGCAACACCGCGTTCAATAAAAAACGGGATCACACGGCGTCCCATCATTAAAATAAGGCTGATAAATAACAGCACCGCACCATTGATAGCGTACAGCATACCGTCTTGCAACAGGCCATAGCAGCCCAAATAGAACACTATGTTACCTATCCATAGCAATACAACTTTAGCCACTACCGCAAGTTGCGGCCATTGTTTTGCACTTACAATCGGCTTTGCGATTGCCCAAATTAGTATCAAACCAAACAGCAAGTCTGCAACTGCCGCCCACAGCAGTAAACTTGTACCAAATAAAAACAATACCCGCGCCAGGCACCACAGCAGAAATAAACCCATTAAAGGCTTACCATTAAGGGTTTGCACCCCTGTCCAGTTTTTAACTGCTGTGAGCAAGAACCCTGCAACGACCGCTAGACCATAGCCATAAAGCATTTCATGCGCATGCCATTGGCTATTAGTAATAGCGCTTATTTGCACAAAGCTGTGTGCAGAATAAATCAGCATCCACCACACAATAGAAACCACAGCAAAAATACTGGCGCCTAAAAAGAATGGGCGGAAGCCAAGATTAAACAAAGCGAAACCTTTAACCTGACTAGGCTTACTTATCTGAATTTGTAGCACTGCCATAATGATTGCGCCTTTTAGATACTCAAAAAACTCACGCTATGATAGCGTTAGAACAACCATATTGCCTTGATATAGAACATGACATAAATTAACTTCGTAAATAATTGACCACAATTGGCAGCAATACCGCACTCAGTACGCCATTTAAACCCATTGCCATACTGGCGTAGGTGCCGGCCTCTTCATTCACGCTAAAGGCGCGCGTAATACCCAAACCATGCGCGCCCACGCCAATTGCAGTACCGCGTATCCACCATGGCTTTATACGTAAAAAATTCATGATGAATGGCGCCAAAATAGCGCCCAGCATACCTGTTGCCACGGTAAACACCGCAGTTAACGTAGGCGACACATGAATGCGCTCGGCAATACCCATGGCAATCGGCGCGGTGACGGATTTTGCATACATACTACCGACAATGTTATCGCCCGCACCTAGCATACTGGCAATACTCACTGCGCTGCCAATAGAAACTGCACTACCAATCAGCAACGCCAGCGTCATTGGCACCAGCTTGCCTTTTAAGCTGCTGCAACCGCGATAGATTGGCACCGCCAGTGCTACCGTTGCTGTACCTAGTAAAAAATGCACAAACTGTGCGCCTTCAAAATACTTTTGATAGGGCATGTCTATGGCATAAATGCAAAATGTAGCCAGCAATACTGAAATAGCTACTGGATTTACAATGGGGTTGCGGTTGGCCTTAACATACAAAGTGTAACCAAGCTGATAGGTTGCCAAGGTGAGAATAAGCGCAAATAAAGGGCTGCCAGAAAGATAAACCCAAATTTCAGCAATCGGGAGTCGCTCATTCATCATGCGCACGCTTTGCAAAAAACTTTAATACCAGTGCGGTGGTGGCAATAGTTAACACCACGCTGATTAACAAGGCAGCTGTGACGGCCAATGCGTGGGTTTTTAAATCAGGTAAAAACAAAATCACCCCGACTGAGGCCGGCACAAAAAGCAATCCCAAATGCTGCCTGAAACTGTCTGCAACCATGCCAAGCGGCTGGTTTACCTCACCTTTAACCAGCAAAAATGCCAATAAAAATAACAAACCCAACACCGGGCCTGGAATGTTAGGCAATAATAATATGGACACCAACTCGCCCAAGCCCTGCCAAATCAATAGCTGTACCAAGCCGTTAATCATTAGATGCGCTTTCGATGGTTAAAAAAATCTATTTTTAGAAATTAAAGACAGTTTTAACACAAGCTTTGATGTGATGGCAAACTTAAAAGTTAAAGCTGATGGCGCCGTAAAATAACAGGATCCACTGGTTTTAAAGCGTTAAAATTCTTGCTTGTAAATCAGCGCTGTAATTTAGCGTTAAAGCCGACTCATTGAGAGCGATGGATGCGCGTCGCAAGCGGCTTTAATGTGCTGCACAAAAACAGCGAATGCTTATTTTTTGGGCACAACACCCGATTTAGTAGGCGTTATAAATGATGTGGGCACCACGACATCTTTACTCTTTTTAGGTTTTTTTGTTTCTTTGTTACTTTTAATTTGACCTTTGGCCATGATACTTCTCCTATGATAAATATTGCGCCTTCATCATAGGCTTATTGCAGAATATAAGTGGATTTTTTACACTCTCTCAACGTGCTGGCGCCAGTTTTAGGTTAAAAAATAGCGCCAACTCAGGTTTAAGTTAACTGCCAAAATGACTTATTTTATTAGCTTGGACTGGTTCATCACCAACGCCTCAAACTCACTCTCTGGCAACGGTTTGCTGAAATAGTAGCCTTGCAGCTCATCACAACCAATTAATTTAAGATAGTCATACTGATAACTGGTTTCTACACCTTCTGCAATGACCTTCATCCCCAAGCTCTGCCCAAGTACGATGATTGCTTTAAGTATAGCCATGTTGGCGGGGTCATTTTCAAGGCTACTGACAAAGGCTTTGTCGATTTTCAAGCGATCAATTGGGAAGTCTTTTAAGTAAGCAAGGCTAGAATAACCAGTACCAAAATCATCTATTGCCAATTTGACACCTATCATTTTCAATGAGTGCAGTGTTTCTATAAATTTGGCGGCATCGTCTATTAGTGTGCTTTCTGTAATTTCGAGTTCCAGACAGTCTGAATCCAGCTCAGTGGTTTCCAAAATTTGTTTGATAGTTTTGGCTAGATTCGGCTGCCTGAATTGGCGTGGCGAAACATTGACTGCAATGGGAAAGGGACGCCCTATTTTTTCTTTTAATTCTTTTGCTTTTTTACAGGCTGTTGTTAGTACCCACTCGCCTATTTTCTCAATAAGACCGGTTTCTTCAGCAATCTGAATGAATCTGATGGGGCCGATTAACTCTTCGCCAGGAGGTTGCCAGCGTATCAGAGCCTCTGCGCCACTGATTAAACCAGTTGCAAAATCTACTTTAGGTTGGTAGTAGAGTAGAAATTCGCCATGTTCTATCGCAAGGCGTAATTTATACTCCATCATTACACGCTCGGTTAATGCTTTGTTTAATTCTGAGGTATAAATTTGATAATTGTTGCGACCCGCTTTTTTCGCCTTATACATTGCGGAATCAGCATTTTTAAGTAACGCGTTTGGTTCAACACCATCATCTGGGTAAATGCTGATACCTATGCTGCAGGTGACTAAATAATCCAGTTCATTAATCACGCATGGCTCAGCAACGCTGGATAGAATACGTTGCATGCTAAGCGAGATGTCGTTCACATTGTTGATATTGGTAATCAATATTACAAACTCATCGCCACCTAGCCTCACCACAGTATCTACTTCCCGAACGCAACTAGACAAGCGCTGAGACATTATCAATAATAATTGATCGCCTACCTCATGTCCCATGCTGTCGTTAATGAGTTTAAACTGGTCGAGGTCAAGAAACGCAACCGCCATTTTATTTTTGTAACGATCCGCAAAGTTAATGCATAGTTGAAGCCGATCATTCAACATATAACGATTGGGCAATCCCGTCAGGCTATCATGCGTAGCTTGATGCTCAAGTTGAGTGTCATAGCTTTTTCGCGCACTAATATCCTCAACGGTGCCTTCGTAGTGAAGTAACCGTCCGGCTTCATCGTACACCATACGTGCATTTTCAGAAATCCAGATGGTGCTGCCATCTTTTTTGTAAACTAACGATTCAAAATTCTGCACGTTTTGATGATTTTCAATGGCCTGCACAAACTCCTCACGGCGGCCACAGGCAACATAAAGTTGTTGCTGAATATTATTAAATGCACTCATTAACTCTTCTGGTGAACTGTAGCCATACATACGCGCCAAAGCAGGGTTAACCATCAGATAGCGTCCGTCAGGTGACGTTTGAAATATACCTTCCACTGCATTTTCAAATATGGATCGATAACGAGATTCTGCTTCACGCAATGACTGTTCAATATTCTTACGTTTTGTGATGTTTTGAATTAAGCCTTTTATTGCATGGATTTGACCTTTATCGTTATAGATTGGGTTTCCGCGTTCAGACACCCAAATAATGCTGCCATTTGCATGCCGAATGCGGTATTCGATTTCAAAGCGAATGCCAAGTTTGACTGCCTCATCAATCTCGTTGCGCACCATCTGGCGATCATTCTCAAAAGTAATTTCTTCATATGAAATCAGATTATTGAAAATTAGATCATTTGGATTGTAACCTGTTAAACCTTTACATCCGGCACTAGCAAAAATCATGGTCCAGTACTCATCATAGAGGTTGCAGTAAACCAGAGCATCCATATTGCCCACTAGATTTTCCAGCATCTGCAGGCGATCATCTATGAAGGAGTCAGCAGTAATCAGGGTTTTAGTTTTTGAAGATGATAAGTTCATTGGTTTGGCATACAGCTAAAAGAACACCTGAAAGTTTATTTGTTTAAACATAAAGCAGTATTCATGCCGACTTGATTTACGTGCAGCTAATACTTAACTTTGTTGTATGACACCTTGCCATCGGTATCGCTATATCAAACAAATAATAAATTTTTAGATTTAATGCATATTAAAAGTGCTGACATGTGAGCGAATGCACCAAAACTAAGCAACTGCTGAAAATCACATATCTTGGCATTAGACATAGCGATGAAAAATAAGAATATTTTCTGATGGCGCATATTTTGCTTACCAATTACTTAAAAGGTCATTAAGTTACCTATAACAATCACTATATGAGCATGAAGATGAGCCAAATAACACCAATTCAGATCGATAACTTTCTTCCTTACATGCGTGACGTGGTTCGTTGCGAACAGTCTTTGCATGAGCTTAATCTGATGTGGCGCATTATTGAGTCTTCTGCCAAGATGAACTGTCCAGTGGAGGCCAAAAGTATTTTGCCTACTATGGCAGCAACGCGCGTAGGTTTTAATCGGCTTGAAAAAGAGCTGGTACTGAGTTTAGTGCAAGAAAAAGTAGCAACAGTGTTGAATGAAATCGGCACAAAAGCACAGTATGTCATTGATATTTTAGTACGTAATCTTTATGAGCGTACAGCAGACGTTGGCTTTCTTGCTACTGATAAAGAATTGTGTGCGTTTGTAGCTGGCATATCTGGCAATGAAGATAAAATCCGTGCCCGGTTGCGTGCCTATAGAAGTAAATACACGGTTTATGATGAGATTATATTGCTGGATGTGGATGGCAATGTGTTGGTGCAGATTAATCAGGAGACGCCAATCGAAGGTAGCTTGGACCCGCTCATTTTAGACACTTTGACATCAGATCAGTATGTAGAAACCTATCGCGCTACAGATTTGCGGCCGAATAAAGATAAAGCGCTTATTTATTCCAAACGCATGTTGCATCCTGAAACGGGTGCAGTCATCGGCTTGTTGTGTTTGT
>Ga0172380_10001154_pt1 | contig 46731 bp, 37 predicted proteins | sample Leawe162metaG_FD_119747 | JGI IMG/M metagenome (GOLD analysis project Ga0172380, IMG submission 119747) | Leachate microbial communities from a municipal landfill in Southern Ontario, Canada - Leachate well 162 metaG | ecosystem: Engineered > Solid waste > Landfill > Unclassified | place... | reverse complement strand
TGCAGCAAATAGCATCTGTTTGCGGGCGCCGCCAAAAATGACGCGTGTTTCGTGTGAAATGCCCTGGAGAAGGTTGTGGGTCTGCATTGCGGCGCCTAGTCCCAACGCGTGGTTTCGGCCATTAGCGGCCGGCCGAGATAGCTATGCCCTTTGCATAGCTTTTGCCTCCACCCGGTAGTTTGAGCGTCTGGTTTACGGCAGTGAAGTTGAAACTCTCGCTGACTCAATTCGCCATACAAGGGACACCGGGACCAAGGAATTGTGCGGCCGCTCCAGGTCCAGGTGCGGTCATTCAGAAACCAGTGCCGTGAAATGTTTCTGACTCTATCCGATTCCGTCTCAGCTCTAAACAAGCGCGAATGCCGGCCACCGGCCCTGACCAGTCACTCTCGAATATTGAAGCGGCCGGTCGTCGTGCGCAAATCATAGTTGCGCCTGAAAGTCAGCAGTGCATTGCATCATTCAAAAATGGTGATTTACGTGGCAGGCTAAGAGCGACAGTAATGTGGAACTAAACAGTATTAATCAACGGCTCTCAGGTATAGTTTGTCTCCGTAGACTCTCCGAATACGCGGGTCTTCGTGTTGGCCCTGGCGTTTTCAATGACTGGGGGCTCGGCCGGGTTAGCATCTCGAATTGGAATCACGTGGACGTCTGAATTATGCCTGGCAATAGTGGTTCGGAACCAGTCTATCGATGGGTGATAGTGTCGGCGTCGGCTGCGATGCTGGCCATTGCAATGGGTGTTATGGTCAATGGGTTTTCGGTCTTTGTTGTTCCTCTGAGTACAGAGTTTGGTTGGCAACGCGGTTCCATATCGCTGATCAACGTAGCGGGGTTGATCGGGCTGGCGGTGGGCGGGATCGTGATGGGAAGGATCGCTGACCGGACCACGACCCGGTAAATCTGCCTGTTCGGATCACTTGTCTTTGGCCTGTGCATTCTGGCCGCCGCATGGGCAGAATCACTATGGCAGTTCTATATCCTCTTCTTCGTCGCCGGATCCCTTGGTGCCGGCGGCCTGTATGTGGCCATTATTGCCAACGTCGGGAAATGGTTCAAGAGCGGTGCAGGATTGGCGCTGGGTATCGCCTCTGCGGGCCAAGCGTTGGGTCAAGGTGGCGTGCCGTTTGTCACCGCAATCATGATCAGTTCCTCCGGTTGGCGCAGCACTTTCGCCACCATGGGGGTGATCGCACTGGCAACCCTGATTCCGCTCGCACTGCTGGTCCGAGAATCCCCTGTCGCACCTCAAGCAGGAGGGGGCGGCGTTGCCGCGTCGGATGACGAGTCGCCCGTGCCGCTGCGACCCGTTGTCGTAACAGCGTGGTTGAGCGTGGCCGTCATCTTTTGCTGTACCTGCATGTCGGTACCATTGATGCATTTGGTGCCCTTGCTACAGGATTGTGGATTTTCTCCGGAGCAGGCGAGCAGCGTGCTGTTCATAATTACGGGTGTGGCTATCGTCGGTCGAATTGCTTTTGGCAAGCTGGCAGATATGATCGGCGCCTTGCCAGCATATATGATCGCCTCCCTCTGGCAGACCGTGTCGGTGTTTGGGTTCACCCTGTTCAGCGAACTGAATTCTTTTTACGTTTTCGCAGCGATCTACGGCTTCGGTTACGCGGGAGTAATGACAGGAATTCTGGTGTGCGCTCGTGACTTGACGCCACTTTCCAAACGGGCTTCTGCACTTGGCATCATTTCTGTGTTTGCTTTTCTGGGTCACGGCGTCGGTGGATATCAGGGGGGATTGTTCTTTGATTTGACCGGAAGTTATACCGTTTCGTATGCAAACGCAGCGCTGTCCGGCATCATAAATCTGATCATTGTCGGCTCACTGTATATCACTATCTCGCGCAAGAAAGTTTTGGCGGCCGATAGCGGCTCGCGGCCAAGAGCAGACCTCGCAATCTGAAGCGGAGAACTGACGTCACGCTATGCGTACGGGATAAATTGCCGATCGCCCGCCTCTTTCCAGCAGGGGCTGGTGGAAACAATCGTCACAGCGGCACACACCTGCAAGGGCGATCCGACTTACCACATCGTCGCAGATCTTCTGGACAACAAGCTCGCGGACGAGTCGTCAGCAAGCAGAAGGAGTCATTCGGCCTGATCGGCGACATTGACGACGGGGTGTTACATGAAGCCATGGCCCACGCGCGAATGGAACGGCTTGCTCGGAGCGCCGATCTGTTGGCATTCTCGAGCAAAATGCAGGTGAGAAACTGTCCTTCCCGGGTGCGCTACTGACTGCCGTTCATTCGATTACAAAATGGGTTTGGCCCTGAGCCCACTGGGCCCCGGGCAGGCACTCGGTTTCTTGCGTAGCATTTACACATCGTGGAAGCACGAAGTTTCCAGCAGCAGTTTGCGAGAGGCCGGTGTACGCGCGAGAGCCGTCGTTGGCGCGGCTTTGAAGGAGAGGTTTTGGGGGGCCGGTATCAGCGTCGACCCGACTCTCAGAATATCCTTAGATCTGTGACTTGTGCGTTCTCTGTGCGCGAAACCATCCGCGATGTCGCTCAGAATATTGATCCCGCTCCAACCCGCATCTCCAACTTCCGAACACGGATTAAGGCACATTCACCCAGAACCCGACTCCTTGCCCCAGCGTTTTGCTTGCCGACCGGAAGTCGAGATAGCCCTTGCTTGAGATGTAGGCGGAGAGTGCCGAACCGCCCTGCGCCTCAAGGTTCGGCGCGTGGAAATACCACTTGGACTGTGCGCTATCCCACGCCCATAGGGTAGTGACGTTCTGCGGAACCCAGCCCACCGTCGGTGGCGATAAACTCAGGTCGGAGTTGAACTCGCTTGCAGTCTTGTTGCCGCCAGTCGAAATCAGATGCCATCCTGAAGCCATGCCCTGGAACGTCGTTGAAGCGATTGCGGTGCCCGCGGGCAGCTGCGCGGTGAACGCCGCTTTTGCATTGACCCAGAAGCCTTCGCCGCCATTTACGCTGGTCAGCACGTCGTAACCGTTGCGGCTCGCGTAGTCGGTCAACGCAGCTCCAATCAGCGACGGCGCATAGAAAGCCCACTTCGCACTGCCGGCAATCCACTTCCAGACCGTGTGGACCTTGGCTGCGTCGCCGAACTCCGTGGCCACGTTAAGCACCCCTGAGGTAGCGTTACCGACGAGATTCCAACCCACCGCAAGGTTCAAGGCAATACCTGTAAATGAAGCGCCCGCCCAGGTAGACGGGCCGGCAGTATAGGTACAGGTCGAGGTGGTCCCCGAGCAGGCGCCGCTCCAGCCGAGGAATCTTTGATTTGGACCAGGTACGGCACTCAGGGTTACGCTTGTACCGGGGGCGAAGTTCGTGGAGCAATTCGCGCTACAACTGGTCCCCGACGGATTGATCGTCACGCTGCCCAGACCGTATATGGTCATGGTCGTTCCGTTCGTCAGTACAAAGCTGGCCGATCGACCCAGTGCCAGCGGCGTGGCGGTCACGCTGTAGACGCCGGGCTGCCCGTTGGCGGTACAGGTCGCGCTGGCGTAGCCGGTGCTATCCGTCAGGGTCGAGGAGGTCGTCGTGCCACCTGCAAACGTACAAGAAGCACCGCTGGTCGGCGCGGCAAAATCGACGCGGATTCCGTTCTCGGGAGTTCCTTCGGGGGACATCAGCCTGATCTGCAGGGCGGTGGGGAAAGTCGTTCCCGTTGCAGCCATTTGCGCGGACCCGCTGTCGGCGGTGACGGTGGAACCCGGCTCGGCCATCACCGCACCGTAGCGGATGGCGCGTACTCGTCGGTTCCCGGAATCGGCGAAGAACAGGTTGCCTTCGCCGTCTATGGCGATGCCCAGACTCTGTAGACCTCCGCGGTAGCCGGCCTGGCTCGATCTTGCTGGCACGCCATCGCCTACTCCGGAACGGCCGGGATTGTTGGAAAATACGTCTGGACTCATAAAAACGAACTTGAACGCATGGCCGTTGGGCTGGATGCGGTACGCGCCCATGAACAGGTTGCCGGTCTGGCTCAGCCTGACGCGTGAGCCGCCTTCGCCGGAGAAAAAGGTCGAGATGGTTCCGTCTGGAGCTACCTTGCGGACACGTTGGCCGTTTTCGCCGATGAACATGCTGCCGTCGGCCGCGACTGCAATGCCATAAGGCGTGTTGAGGCATGCCTGCGTCGCCGGACCGCCGTCGCCGCAATAGCCGCCCTTGCCGTAACCCTCAAATCCATTCACGGCACCGCTGCCGGCGACCGTAGCTATGATTCCGGTCTGCACATCGATACGCCGGACGCGGTTGTTGTTGGTGTCGGCGATGAAGATGTTGCCTGCGGCATCGGTGGCGACGTCCCAGGGCTCGTTCGTGACCGCAGCGATGGCTGGTCCGCCGTCGCCAGAAAACCCGTAGTCATGGATATTGTTCACCGCGTGAATGATCCCGGCGCTGTCGATCCGGGAGATTCCCGCGATGTTGTCTACCAGGATGTCGCCGTTCGGGGCCGCAGCGATTCCGGCCGCATACATGAAGGCTTCCAGCGCAGGCACGCCGTCATTCCCACCTATCCCCATAAAGCCGTTGCCGGCGTAGGTGCTGACGCTGCCTTGCCGGTCCAGCTTGCGAATGCGGTAGTTCATGGGGTCTGCGACGAGCAAATCACCGCCGGGAAGGAACAGCAGGTCCGGCCCATCAGGGGCCAGGACGGTCGCCAGCGCGGAGCCGGTTTCACCGACGATGTGCGGCCCCATCCCGGCAATGGTGTCGAGCAGTCCCGTGGTGACGTTGATTCGCCGTATGCGGCTCGAACACGCATCTGCAAATAGGATGTTGCCGGACGGATCCAGCGCGAGTCGGTGAATCTGACACAGAGGAGCCCCCGCGATCGCCGTGCCGTCCTCGCTGAAGCCATAGCCTTTGCCCCAGGATCGCAGCAGTTGCCCGCTGGGCGAAAGCTTGAGAATGCGCTGCGAGGTCGAGTTGATCAGATTGATACCGATGTACAGGTTATCGTCGCGATCGGTAAGAATCGCCCTGACGGCTTGTCCTGCGTCAACAACTGCGTCGGCAACGAAAGTCGTGATGATTCCCGTGGTCCCGTCGACCCTCCGCACACGGGCGTTGGCAGTGTCCGCCAGATACACGTTTCCCTGTGAATCCGCGGCCAGGCCGCCCCAGTCATTTGTGCCGACGTTGAAGGTGGCCTGTGTGGCAGGCCCTCCGTCGCCCGAGAAGCCGGCAGTCCCATTGCCGGCGAGGGTTGTGATCATCCCCCGGGTGTCTATCTTGCGGATGCGATTTGCGAACTCCAAGACATAGAGATTCCCCGCGCCGTCAAAGGCGATTTGCAACGGTTGATTGAACTGTGCGTTGGCGGCTGGCCCTCCGTCGCCAGAGAAACCCGCAGTTTGTCCACCATAGAGGGTAGTAATGATGCCGGTCGCGGCGTCGACGCGCCGGATGCAATTATTCGAGGCGTCGGCAATTAGTAGGTTGCCGCCGGAATCGATCGCCAGGCCGCGTGGGCTGCTGAGTTGGGCATTGAGCGCCGACCCGCCATCGCCGGAATACCAAGACGTGCCGGTTCCCGCAGAGCGCTCCAAGATGCCATCGGCGCGCACGCGCCGAACCACATTATGATTGTGCTCACTGAAGAACAGCGATCCGTCCCCCGCCAATGCGAATCCTGGTTCATTGGCTTCCAGCATGGCATTTGTCGCCAGTCGGCCATCCCCACGGAACGCACCGATCCCCATGACGGTGGTGATGTATCCGGGAGGCAGGCTCTGCAAGGTGGGCGGCAGGTAGAGAAACTCGGCATAGGCATTGGGGCCGTTGCCGCTGAGCCGAACCGAGGCGATGCCGTTTTCGCGGGCAGGCGTTTGAAACACGATCCGGGTATCGGAAGCGGAAGTCGGCGTGATGGTGCTCCCGTCCAGCGTCAGGCTCGTTCCGGAAAGGCCAGAACCGGTAAGCGTTACCTGGGTGCCGCCGGCGATCGGACCCTGCGATGGAGTAATGGATTGGATAAGGGGTTGTGCCGCGGCGATTATCGGCTCGAGTAGCAGAACGAGCAATGCAAATGCCATGTGGCGCGTTTTCATTCAATCTTTTCCAGGTCGCTACGAAAGATTTCGCCGGTCTTGGAATACCTGTTGCAGGAGAGCCCGCATCGCTCTCCAAGAGAAAGCCAGAACAGCACAGATCGCTGGCCCACCTCAAGGCAACTTATACCACTTTATTAGAAAGGGTAATACAAGCGGAATGGTCGGAGCTCATTGGTGCAAACTTTCCGTCAGCATTCTGAGATCAGGGCGCTTGCCGAAGAATTCCGTGGGTATGGACGCAGACAATCTTGGATTGGATACGCGACCGCGCAGCCCGACGGATGATTTGTACGCCGCTCTAATCGACACCAGCAATCAGCGATCTTCTGGTGCTTGCAATGAGGGTCGGCTAACGTTGCGCATTGCGGCCACTGCTTATGCGTTTGTCAAGAGACCGGAATCAGTCTCGAGCGGGCGCCGAGGTAACGAAGTGTTCGTCGGTTTCGCCAGAGTCGACTCAAGGCCGATTTGCCGCCCCTCATCTTCCCGGCGGCAACTTCAGCACCCGACCTCGAGCCGTCTTTCGCCTCTTCCAAGAGCGAACTTTCAGTGCGCCGGAGACCGGCAAGGAGTAAAGGATGCAAGTCTCTGACAACAAAGGTGTAACGAATCATGTTGTCCCGGGGTCATACGTGTCGCATCGCGGGGTGTGGCGCGAAGCGTTCACAGGGTACCCGTAACGCGGAACGCGAGATTAGCTCCGGCATTCGTACCACAAGAATCCGACTGTATTAGCACATCAAGCATTATCCCGTGACTAAGGGTTTCGGAGTGGGCATCCTCAGAGGACTAAGCCACCAACGTTTCTTTGCTCATGAACCGTTCTCTATGGTAGTGTCGGCCGCGCGGCCCCGCCACCCTTCTTCTAGTTGAGCTGGTCGCTGCAATGGAAAAAATGGTGATGCAATAGGCGGGCGAAGCCAAGACGATTTGGGCCTTGGCCAACGGCCTGTAGGCCTAGTATGGGACGAGCAGAGTGACCGGGCCCGCCGGCAGGGCTACAGTGAGTGCCGATGAAGGGACCGTTTCACCCGACTGCTGTGGCAAGTACATGGACTTCTTCTCATGCAACGCCTCCTCTGCTCAACAATTGAAAAAATGCCTAACGGGTCCCGTGATCTCGCGTGCGAGGCACCGCGGACTGCCCCATTTCTCGCCTTGGGGCATCGCCCATGGGTGTGGATGGTTGCAATCCTAGCCGCATCGTGGTGGCTTTGCCCCCCGGCGGTGGCCAACTGGTATGACGACAAGGACCGTCTCGAAGCCAACGGGCAGTATGGCGCCCTTGAGAAGGTGATGGAGCGCGAGGTGCTGGACATTGCGCACGCGACCACGGCCAAACTGGTGCCGCTGTGCGTCGCGTATTCGAAGGTTAAGCGTTACGCCAAGCTGTTCGCCTGCCTGGATCACCTCGAGGCCAATGTCAGGGCGGGCGACAATCTGGACGTCGCGGGCCCGACGAGCATGAAGTCAAACATTGCACCTCTGCCAGACGTCCTGCGCGCCGAGGCTTACCTCGAACTGGCCCAATACGATGCGGCGGCCGCGGCCGCGGCCAGGAGCGACAAACCCTTCCCTGAAGAAAACTCCCTGAGCTACTACTCGGAGTTCTTCCTCCGCGTGCGCGCATTAACCGTGCTCACGCTCGCAAATTTCTTTCGTAGCGACCGCAAAGCTGCTGAGCGTTACCAGTCGGCACTCGAGAACATGAGCACCGGATTCGTTGGCGGTATTGTCAAGCGGCGCGTGAAGAATATTGCGCTCACCAAGACCTATATGGCGTCCGGCCGCTACGATCTGGCCCTGGAGACCATTCGTTCGGGAAGCTTGGGATTCAACGTTGGCAGCGCACTGGCGGACCTGCTGATCGGCGCTAGTGCACGCGGACAGAGTTGGTTCGCCTATGCCGAGATTCCCAAGCTGTTCATGTTGAACCGCTGCCTGCTCGAGACCGGCCAGGTCGCCGAGGCGAAAGCCGGCTACGACGAGTTGCTAAAGATGGACCAGTCCCGGGAGAACGGGGAGATCCTCTGGATTGCGCTCTACGACCGCGGAAGAATTGCGGAGAAGGAAGGCGACCGCAGGGGGGCAATCGCGTTCTATCGACGCGGAGTCGACATCATTGAGCAGCAGCGCGCCTCAATCAACACCGAGGCCAACAAGATCGGGTTCGTCGGAGACAAGCAGGCGGTGTATGGTCGGCTTATCGCGATGCTGGTGGACGAAGGGCGCACGGGCGAGGCATTCGACTACGTTGAACGCTCCAAGTCGCGGGCGCTAGTGGACATGCTCGCGGCGAAGAAGGATTTTGCCGCGCAGGGGGCGAATCCGGAAAAAATCCGTCAGGTACTGGCGCAGTTGGACGCGGCGGACAATGCGGCGCGCGTCCAGGACGAGGCGGCCAAGCTGGGTGAAGGTATAGGACCAAGGAACCTGGAAGTGGCGCGGCGCGAGGTGCAGAGCGCGGCGCCGGCGCTCTCGACCTTGGTCACCGTGGGCGCGGTGCCCTCCGATGAACTGAAGGTCCTGGTTGGTGCGCAGGAGGCGCTGGTGGAGTACTACTACCTCGGCCAGGACCTGTATGCCTTCGTGCTCACGCGGGAGTCGCTGCAGGTGGTGAAGCTCGATGCGAAAGGGCTCGCGGAGGAAGTGCAGGCGTTTCGGCGGATGATCGAGGAGCCGAGCTCGCAGGATTGGCAGGGGCCGGCACGGGCGCTGCACAGGCGGCTTTGGAGGCCGCTCGAAGGGATGGTCATCGCAAGACAGGTCATCGTGGTGCCGCACGGAGTGCTCCACTACGTCCCGTTTGTAGCTTTGCAACAAACGGATGGAAGCCTGCTACTAGATCGAATCGGCTTTAGGTCCCTGCCCAGTGCCTCGGTTCTCAAGTACTTGAAGCCCAGGATGGTAAACGGTGAGGGCCGCCTGCTTGCGTTTGGCAATCCCGACCTGGGAGATCCGAAACTGGACCTCCGATTCGCTGAAGCGGAAGCCCGCCTCGTGGCTGGCATGACGGCCAACTCTCGCTTGTTGGTCAGGCGGGACGCATCGAAGTCTAACTTCAAGAATGTCGCGGCGCTTTTCTCCCGCCTGCACTTTGCCACTCACGGCAGGTTCCGGGCCGACGACCCGCTCGCATCGGGTCTGTACCTTGCGAAGGAAGCGCAAGATGACGGCGTTCTTACGGTGAGTGATCTCTACTCGATGAGCCTGGATGCGGACCTAGTAACGTTGTCGGCCTGCGAGACTGGCTTGGGCAGGATCGCCAACGGCGACGATGTGGTTGGGCTGACTCGTGGGTTCCTATACGCGGGGACTCGGTCCATCGTGGCGAGCCTGTGGAGCGTTGACGACGAGGCGACGGCCGGCCTCATGAAAAGCTTCTATGAGAATCTCGCGACGATGAGCAAGGATGAATCGCTGCGCGATGCGCAACGCAGGACGCGACAGACATTCCCCCATCCATATTACTGGGCCGCGTTTGGCCTCACGGGCCGTGCCGACTGACCCCAATCTTGGGCGACCACTTCGCTCATGGTCAACATTCGCCGCGAGCAATTGAGAATTCACTCTCGTTCTATTCGCGCGACTGGCACGATGGTGCGGGTTTGGCTAGCAAACTTTCGGGGATTGAAGGGCATAAAGGGAGCGAGTGTCGGCTCTGGAGAGCCAATCTCACGGGCAGCTTATGGCCGGGAGCCCGCGCTGAGCCCAGGTGCCCCAAAACGGACCCCGACAGTCCGGGAGCGCGTGCCTTGGTGCCCGTGGCCCGGCTGCAGGCGACCAGTGCCAATCCGGTCCGCCTCAACGTCGACGGCGGCGCTATCGTTCTGAGCTACCCGCTTGGCGCATCCGGCGCCAAGCTGATGACCACCCTGGCGCACGCCCTCAAGCAGAAGGGCAAGCGCTGCGGCCTGAAGAAGACGTGCGAAGGTGGAGGCTAGCGACGAACTGCTAAACTTGCCCGCCATGGACACTCCACGAGGTTACGACCCAAGAGCTATGGTGCCGGCCACCACCGTGACGCCACGCAACGCCGCCACCGTGCTCATCGTCCGCGACGCGCCCGCCGGCCTCGAGGTGCTGTTGGTGCGCCGGCCGGTACGCGCCGGCGACATTTTCAGCGGCGCCTGCGTCTTTCCCGGCGGCGTCGTCGACGCCACCGACCGCAAACTGCACGGCCTGTGCGCCGGATTCGACGACGCCGCGGCGAGCGCCCGGCTCGGCCTGCCCGCACACGGCCTCGACTACTACATCGCGGCGATCCGCGAGTGCTTCGAGGAAGCCGGCCTGCTCCTCGCTTACGGTAGCGACGGGCGGCTGGTCGATCTCCCGGAAGCGCAGTTAGCGAACATGCGCGCGGCGCTCGCGGCGGGCGAAGCGGATTTCGGCGCCCTGTGCGCGAAGATGGGGCTCAAGCTGGCCGCGGACAGCCTTGCCTACCACAGCCACTGGCTGACCCCGCCGGACTTTGCCAAGCGCTTCGATACCCGCTTCTTCCTCACCGCCGCCCCCGCGGCACAGACGGCGTCGCACGACGGGCAGGAGACGGTGCAGCACTTCTGGCTGCGCCCGGCCGAGGCACTGGCCCGGACCGAGGAGTTGAAGTTGCGCGACGTCACCGAGGACACGCTGGCAACGCTGACTGCCTTCGCCAGCGCTGTCGACGCCCTGCAGCACGCGCACGGCCTGGGCACAATTACGACACGCTGACCAGCATCCGAAGCGGTGAAGGTTTCTGGGTAAACGCCAAGACGGCGTTTAGTGTTCCATGCCCGGCAATTACTTGACATTAGCCTGCGACTGCCAATTTTCACACCCTATCGCCACCCCAAAGCTGCCCGTCACTGCAGGCAGCACCCTGCCCTCTCTGGCGACCTGGGATGGCAATGTCGAGGAGTATTATGTATTTGGGTCCGGATAACTTGGGCCAGTTGCGGCCGGAGCCTCGCCATGCCTTCCCGAAACCTTCCTATCGCCTTTGCTCAGTCGCCCGTCACAGACAATCCGACGATACTCCTTAAAGATTGGCGCGTCGTACAAACATCGGTTGGCGTGATCTATTTTCTTGGTGCAAGAGTAAACGCGATTAGGGGCGCGCTTTATGCATCCGCGGAGATGTTAGCGATCGATCTCTCCCAGCTGCGAGGTCGTACGGTAAATGGACGTGTGATCGAACTGGTTGGCCCTCCGTCGAAAGAAATTAAACAGATTACAACGTTGATGCATCTTTTTATGGCTTCGACGCCGGCCAAAGCGCGTGACATAACGGACCGGCTAGACGAAATTGCGCTTCGCACAGAAAGAACACTGCGGGCAGCTTGCTAGGAAGACGTCACGACAGAAAAGGAAATGAATCGAGGTATGAGGCAATCTGTAACGGATCCGGTTCGGGAAGGAAGGGTACAACCCCAAGCAGGGGCGCCGCAATGCGTCTTTTCAGGCAGTGCAGGTTCTCTTCGAAGCGCGGCATCGCCGGGCTAATGCGATTCGCCACCCAGCCGGCCAGCACCAGGCCGCGGCTCGCGATGGCCTCCGCCGTCAGCAGCGCATGGTTGAGACAGCCGAGGCGCATCCCAACCACCAACAAGGTCGGCAGCCCGAGGTGCTGCGCCATGTCGCCACCGTCGACGTCTTCTCCCAGCGGCACGAGAAAGCCTCCGGCCCCTTCGACGATCACGGCCTCGGCCTGGGCGCAGAGGCGCTGGTAGCAGGCAACGATGTGTTCGATGTCGATTCTGACACCGGCCTCGGCGGCGGCGATGTGGGGTGCGATCGCCGGACGGAACAGGTAGGGGTTGGTCAGTTCCGCGGGTAGCTTGACGCTACTCGCCGCTGCCAGCATTGCGACGTCCTCGTTGAGCTCCCTTCCGGCGACCATCACGCACCCCGCGGCAACTGGCTTCATGCCGACCGCACTCAGGCCGGTCTGGCGATATCTGTGCAGGAGCGCAGCGGCGACCAGGGTCTTGCCGACGTCGGTGTCCGTGCCAGTGACGAAGAAACCCATGGCTTCAGCCCAGGCGCTGGAGTGCCGCTATCAGGCGATCGACTTGGGACGGCGTGTGCGCCGCTGATAGGCTGATGCGCAAGCGCGCCGTTCCGGGCGCCACGGTCGGCGGCCTGATAACTGGCACCCACAGTCCCTGCTCGAGCAGCGCTGTGCCCAGTGCCAGCGCATCTTCGTTGCTACCGATGATCAGCGGCTGGATGGGGGTGGTCGACTCGCTGAGGGTCCAGCGCAGGCCTTGCAGGCCGGCGCGCAATTGCGCGATCAAAGCCTGTAAGTGCAATCGCCGCGCGTCGCCGCTCTCGATCAAGTCGATGGCGGCCAGGGTCGTGTGCGCTAGCAGAGCCGGCGAACCGGTCTCGAAGATGTACGTGCGGGCTCGCTGCAGCAGCCATTCGACCACCTCTTCGGCCCCGGCGACGAAGGCGCCGGCCACACCCGCGGCCTTACCCAGGGTGCCCATAGTGAGGATGCGCGGCGCGGCGAGCGCGAAGTGCGCCAGGCTGCCGCGCCCCTGGGGTCCGAGCACGCCGAAGCCGTGGGCGTCGTCGACGAGTAGCATCGCGTCGTATTGCTCGCACAGCGCCAAGAGCACCGGCAGCGGCGCCAGATCGCCATCCATGCTGAATACCGCGTCGCTGGCCACCAGCTTGCGCGCGCTGCGGCACGATGCGAGCGCCGCTGCCAGCGCCGCCATGTCTAAATGCGGATAGACGTGCCGGTCGGCGCCGCAGAGACGGACGCCGTCGATCAGCGAGGCGTGGTTTAACTCGTCCGAGAACACCGCGTCGCTGGGGCCGAGAAGGGCCGTGATGATGCCGATGTTGGCCAGATAGCCGGAAGAAAAACATAGGGCGCGCGGCAGGCCGACGAAACGTGCGAGCCGCTCCTCCAGTTCCTGGTGCGGGGCGTAGAAACCGCTGATGAACTGCGAGCCACCGGAACCGACGCCATAGAGCCGGGCACCTTCCTGCGCTCGCACGACTAGGGCGGGATCGGCGGCGAGGCCCAGGTAATCGTTGCTGCAGAAGGCGAGCAAGCGGCGGCCCGCGACCTCCACGAGCGGGCCGCAGGGGCTGTCTATGCGCCTCCGCCGGCGCAGCAGCGCACGCTTGTCCAGGGCCTCCAGCTGCGCGGTGAATGCTTCGGTTAGCGTCACGGCTCCAGCACCTCGTCGATGACGGCGCGCGTCTGCTCGAGCAGAAAAGCGATATTGTCGGCGTCCATCACGTAGGGCGGCATGAAGTAGACGGTATGGCCTATGGGCCGCAACAGCAGGTTCCTGCGCAAGGCTGCAGCGAATACCTGGCGCGCGAAGCCGGGGTCGTCGCAGGCGACGTCGAAGGCCCAGATCATGCCGCGGTTGCGCCAGTGGCGGACCCGGGGATGTTCTGCAAGTGGCGCGCTGCTCGCGTTGAGCATGGTGGCTAAGCGGACGTTCGCGGCGAGCACGCCATCCTCGGCGAAGATGTCCAGCGTCGCCAGCGCCGCCGCGCAGGCCAGCGGGTTGCCGCTGTAGGAATGGGAATGCAGGAAGCCGCGGCTCACATCGTCGGCGTAGAAGGCCTCGTACACGCGGTCCCGCGTCATCACCAGGGACAGCGGCAGGTAGCCGCCTGAGAGACCTTTCGACAGGCAGAGGAAATCGGGGACGATGTCGGCCTGCTGATGGGCGAAGAAGCTGCCGGTCCGGCCGAAGCCGACGGCGATTTCGTCGGCGATCAGGTGCACCCCGTAGCGATCGCAGGCGCTACGGGCGAGACGCAGATATTCGGGATCGTACATGGCCATGCCGGCGGCGCACTGCACCAGGGGTTCGACGATTAGCGCGGCGATCTCGGCGTGGTGCTCGGCCAGGTAGGCCTCGAGCGCTCCGGCACAGCGCCGCGCATAGTCCTCCGCGGATTCGCCGGCAGCGGCTTGGCGGGCATCGGGGCTGGGCACGGTTGCCGCCTGACGCAGCAGCGGTGCGTAGGCGTCGCGAAACAGTGCCACGTCGGTGACCCCGAGGGCGCCAACGGTCTCGCCATGGTAGCTACCGGCCAGGCTCAAGTAGCGGCACTTGCCTGGCTTGCCGTTGTTGCGCCAGTAATGGTGGCTCATCTTCAGCGCGATCTCCACTGCCGACGCGCCATCCGAGGCATAGAAGCAGTGACCGAGCTGGCCCCCGGTGAGCGCCGACAGACGCTCCGAGAGCGCCACCACGGGCTGGTGGGTGAAGCCGGCCAGCATCACATGCTCGAGCTGGTCCAACTGGGCCCGCACGGCGGCGTTGATGCGTGGGTTGCCGTGGCCGAAGAGGTTGACCCACCAAGAGCTGACGGCGTCGAAATAGCGCTGCCCGTCGAAGTCGTAGAGCCAGACGCCCTCGCCGCGCGCGATCGGCACCAGAGGTAGGCTCTCGTGCGCCTTCATCTGAGTGCACGGATGCCATACCGACTTGAGGCTACGTGCCAGTAGTTCCTGGTTGTTCATGAAGCTCTCCGTGTTGCTCAAACGCAATGCGCTGGCGACGAGATGGTCGCCACCCATATCCTTCGCCAAGGGCCCACATTACCAAAGCATCCGGCCAGCACCCCGAGGATCATGACCTCTTGTGGCGTGGCTGCGCGGACAAATCCTGTCCCCGCCAGAACTGCGCGAGCGCTATCGGGCGCTTCGCCCTGTTTCCTGCTGACTGAGTAGGCCCTAAATGACCCGTCTGAAATCCAACGGCGCTGGATCTCTCTGATCGTGGTCGGCAAGGTATCCAGGCTACGTGGGAATCAGGGTCGTTGGCCTTTGAGTTGATCTAGCAGCACGGCGACATCCCGTTTCGCCATACCCTTCAATGTAACCAACGCGGCCAGTGGCTGTTCCCGAGGTCGTGAATTGCCCGCTTCCCAGCTGTAGACGGATTGCGCCGAGACCCCGATCATGAAGCCAAGGTCTGCTGCGGACAGACCCAACCGCAGCCGTAATGCGCGAATCCCGTTAGCCGCAATTCGCCTCCCCCCGGTTGGCTCTATCGGTGTGGGGGCTGTCACCCCCCTGCCCTTCTTCTCAATGAGCGACGTCCTTTGTTCCAGGGTCGCGATACGACGTTTCAGCGCGGCAATGTCGGCGCGATACTGTACGGATGCCTTCTTCAATTTCTCGGTTTCGCTGCGAACCTCTTTGCGCGCCAGACGCGCAATCTCTTCTTTCAGAACGACTGCGATGTTTGCCATAACTTTTCCTGTAATCATTAGCCTCCGCCAACGCTGACAATTCAATCTTGCGCGGAGGTAGGACTAGCGTCCCGCGACGTATGCTACCACCGGTCGATAAGGTCGCTATTTACGATGGCCGAATCGTGTGATCATCGGGAATGTTCGCCTCCAAGGAGCGCCTCTACTTGCTCGAATGCGCTGATGGCTCTCGCTACACCGGCATCACCATTGATGTTGAGCGCCGGTAGCGGGAATATCTTTCCGCTAAGGGTGCCCGCTATCCCATTCCCATAAGCCCATCCGCTTGCTAACATCACGACCGTTCGGCTCCAGCTCGGGAGACCTGAAGGCCGAACGGGTGATCAAGCACCTGCCCAAGGAGAAGAAACGTGCAGCCCCGCTTTCACCCAATCTGATCAAGAATACCGGTACTCATGACCTACCACCTAACCGTACATAAAGGAGCCATCGCATGAACAAATCCGAACTCATCGCAATCGTCGCCGAGGCAGCCGACATCACCAAGGCCGCTGCCGAAAACGCTCTTGTCGCCACCACCGGAGCAATCACCAAGGCCGTTGCCAAGGGCGACAGCGTAACCCTGGTCGGCTTCGGGACATTCAGTTCGTCCAAGCGCGCCGCGCGAACCGGTCGCAATCCGCAGACCGGGAAAGAGCTGAAGATCGCCGCCACTACCGTGCCAAAGTTCAAGGCCGGGGCCACCTTCAAGTCCGCCGTGGCCGGTAAGAAGGCCGCAAAGAAGAAGTAGTCCGATTCCCGGTACTTGGTCGGGTACCGAGTACCGGAGTCTTTCTCCCAGCCTTTGATCTCCGCGATGGGAAGGCGAAGTCGAGTTGTCCAATCAGATCGATCCGTCTCCACCGTCACAAGTCTGGCCAAGACCGTGTGGCGGATCTGCCAAGCAACGTATTGCAGCCCCGTTGGTAGCATTGCGGTCGGAATAACGCGTGCGTGCGGGACGGTGCTGCCACGTCCCTGCCGGGAATGCAGGGAGCCGGAATGCCGCCAATGATTGAGCAGAATGATCCGCAGTATGATTTTCTGGCCGACGACACACGCGCCATCGCACGGGCTATGGCTTTGCGCTGGACGTGGCTGACGCAGACGCAACTGCTGAGCTTGTTGCGCACGCTAGGCCATCGACCGGCAGGCTCGGGCAAGATGTTCACTGCGGAATACATAAAGGGTGGATGGAGCCGTCTGAAGCAAGCGGGGCTACTGCAGGAGCATGGCACTCGCAATGGCTACGTGCGCCTCACCGATCCGGTGCGAATTGCCCTTTACCGGGAGTTGCTCGATCAGGTCCCGGCAGCGCTCCTGCGCGAAGCGCTGTACAAGGCCGAGAATGCACGTGATCTGGGCTATCAATGGCCCTTCTACAACTCCGAGATTACCGTAGCGCTGGTCAGGCTGGCCGTGTTTTCCGGTACGGAACCGGAGAGCCTGAAGCGCATGCATTCCCTCATTGCCCAGCGCATGGACTGGAATGCCATTCTGCATGAAGCCTGTTACGAGGCTTTCGATCCCGAACTGTTTGAACGCATCACACCAGCGTGGCGTTGGGACATGCTGTTTAACGCCGTCGGATCGCTCTGCTCAGGCTGGCGCATGGATTTATTGCCCATGGCACATTGGGCCGCACTGCAGCCGCTGGTCACACTAAAGAGCGCTCCCCCTTACCTGCGCCTGCAACTGGCGGAATGGATGCTGCACCGGGGCGATCTGGAGCGAATGAATGCGTACCTGGAAGGAGACGACGGCGCTTCTGCCGCTGCGCTGCGCGCCGCATCGATGGCGCAATCCGGACAGTGGGAGCCGGCGCAGACCGCCTTCGAGGCGGCGCTCAAGCGACGTCAGGCCGAGGTGGGTGCGCGCAAGCGGGTTCTTCCGCCGTCCGTAGCCTGGTATTACCCGCTCACCCTCCTGGCTCGGCAATCCCCCAAGACACTGGAGGCGGCACGCAAGTTCTGTCTCGCCGAATCCGGATCGCGCACGCCGGAGCCCTATGCAAGTTGGGGCCTATGGGTGCATGCGGTGGGTGCGCGGCTAGGAGAAGGAACCCTCAATCGCGGCAACCTCGAATTCCAGACCTACGCATCCGAACGGATTTCGCTCGATACCCTCTGGAAGCTGATGCTGCGAGCCTGGGCCGGAATAGACAGCACGGGATCCCCGAGAGACGCCAAGGCACTCGACAACGTAGTCGCCACCCTGCATTCGCGCCTGCGTCAGTTGGGCTTGAACTGGCTCGACGACCAAGTGGCCGCCGCACATGCGATCATCCAGGGTGGGGAGGCGCCAACCGGTTTCTTTGTCAGCGGCGGACAGGAAGCCTGGCGCGGTGTGCTCGCTTCGCTGTTGGTGCTCGGCGACGAAGTCTCGGCCACCGGCAAGTCCGACGCGGCCACAAGTATCCGTCTGCTTTGGTCGCTGCGCCTGGGCAAGGGCGGTCGCGTCGAAGCCATCCTTCCCATGGAGCAGAAACAGGGACCTCGTGGCTGGAGCAAGCCGAAGATCGTCAGCCTGTCCAAGCTCTCCAGCAATGAAAAGCTGGCGCCGTGGGATGCCAAGTTGGCCCAGTGCATTCGCGCGAATCGCAACCATGCCAAGCGCGTCTACCTTGACCATGCCGTAGCGGTCATGGCGCTGATCGGGCACCCATCGGTGATCCTGGACGACACGCCGGACACAATTGTCGATGTGATCGAAGGCACACCGCAAATGGAGGTCCTGCGCCAGCAAGATCAGTTCGTCATGCATATCACGCCGGCGCTGCACCCGGAGGTAGCGCAAAGCGAGGAGTACCGCTATTACATGGATGAGGCGCAGCGCAAGGAAGCCGAGGCATTGCGCTACATCACCGTGATCCAGGATTCGCCCCAGCGCGTGCGTGTCATACGCTTCACTCCCGCACAGCGACGTGCCGCACAACTGGTCTCCGGCCGCTTTGCCGTGCCGGCAGGGGCCCAGGACGAACTGCAAACCGCGTTGCGGGCACTTGCGGGACATTTCGACATCCATTCCGATCACGCGGCCGCAGCTCGTGAGGAAGCCGCACAGACACAGTTGCGCGCCGAGCTATCGCCGATTGGCGACGGCCTGATGCTGCGCCTGGTCACGGCGCCCCTGGGCACCGACGGTCCGCGCCTGATGCCCGGCCAAGGACGCGAGCGCGTCATGGCAGCGATCAAGGGCGAGAGTGTCGGCACGCAGCGCGACTTGGTGGCGGAGCAAGTCAATCTCGACGCCGTGATCGAGCGCCTGCCTTTTCTGACGCGGCCACGACGTGGCGACAGCGTTTGCGAATGGGTGGTGGACGATCCGGAGATGGCGCTGTCCATGGTCGAAGCGCTGCCGCTGCTTCCGGGCATCGCCGGCGTGGATTGGCCGCGCGGCAAACCGGTGCGCGTGACGAGCGTTGATACGACGCAGCTGAAACTGACCGTCAAAACCGAACGCGACTGGTTTCGCGTCGACGGTCGTGCCGAACTCGACGAAGGGCGGGTGTTCGAACTTCAGGCTCTGCTTGCTGCGGCCGCCGGAAAGAGCCGCTTTGTGGCGCTGGGTGATGGCGCTTACCTGGCCTTGTCGGCGTCCCTGCGCGAACGTCTTGAGGCGCTGTCGGCGGTCATGGAAACCGACAAGGGGGGTCTCAAGGTGCCGCAACTGGCGAGCGCCTGGTTGGACGAAACGCTGGACGGCATCGCCATCGACACCGACCAGGCCTTTCGCAAGCGTGTCGAACGCCTGCGCGCAGCACAGGATGTGCGCCCGGAACTGCCAAAAGGTCTGCAGGCGGAACTGCGTCCCTATCAGGAAGACGGCTATCTCTGGGCAGCGCGTCTTGCCGAGGCAGGTTTTGGCGCGTGCCTCGCCGACGACATGGGCCTGGGCAAGACGGTTCAAGCCCTGGCGATACTGGTGGCACGCGCGCCGGGCGGTCCGGCGCTCGTCGTCGCGCCGACCTCGGTCTGTGGTAACTGGTTGGCTGAAGCGGCACGCTTCGCCCCGGGCCTCAACGTGCGCATCTACGGCGAAGGGGTGCGCGACGGCGTAATCGAGGCCCTTCAACCAGGCGATGTGCTGATCGTGTCCTACACAATGGTGCAACAAGCGGCCGAGGCCTTCTCCGCTCGCACTTGGCATACGCTGGTCGCCGATGAAGCTCAGGCGATCAAGAACGCAGCCGCAAAACGCAGCCAAGCGCTATTCGATGTGCCGGCAGATTTCCGCTTGGCCTTGTCGGGGACACCGGTGGAAAATCGGCTGGCCGAACTGTGGTCGATCATGCGCTTTTGCAACGTCGGTTTGCTGGGTAGCCTGACTCGTTTCAATGAACGCTTCGCCGGCCCCATCGAGCGCGACCGAGACCGCGACGCCCAACGCCTCTTGCGCCGTCTGATCGCGCCCTTCGTCCTGCGGCGGACCAAGGCCCAAGTATTGCAGGATCTGCCGCCGCGCACCGAACTGGTACTGTCCATTGTCTCCGATGCCGATGAAGCCGCGCACTACGAGGCACTGCGCCGGCTTGCCATCGCTCAGGCTCAGGACATGGCGGAACAGAACGCGGGGCAAGCCCGAATGCACATCCTCGCCCAGATCACCAAGCTGCGCCGTGCGGCCTGCGACCCACGTCTGACAACCCCCGATCTGGCTTTTGTCGGCGCCAAGGTGCGCGCCTTCGCTGAACTGGCGGAGGAACTCGTGGCCAACGGTCATAAGGCGCTGGTATTCAGCCAGTTCGTCGATTTCCTCACGCTTCTGCGCGAACCCCTGGACGCCGCGGGAATTCACTATCAGTATCTCGACGGCGCCACCCCGCAGGCCGAGCGCACGCGCCGCGTTGCGGCTTTTCAGGCGGGGGAAGGGGATCTGTTCCTGATCAGTCTCAAGGCCGGCGGCTTCGGCCTTAACTTGACGGCGGCGGATTACGTCGTGATTACCGATCCGTGGTGGAATCCGGCGGCGGAAGATCAGGCCATGGGCCGCGCGCACCGAATTGGCCAGCAGCGGCCGGTAACGGTTTATCGCCTGGTCAACAAGGGCACGTTGGAAGAGCGAATCGTTGAGCTGCATCACGACAAGCGCGCTTTGGCTGAGGGGGTCCTCGCTGACATCGATACAGAACGGGCACTGCCCTCGACTGACGACCTGCTGGCGCTAATGCGCGAACTGGCGTAGGCCTGGCAAGTAAAGGCTGTCACGAATTCGGCTCAACGGCTTCACCACTGTTCGATAGACGTGCTTCTCGACAGCCAACGGGCGCCCGCATATCGACCGCGAAATGCCTTTGGACAGAACCGTCATCAACGGACCGATACCCTCCCCTGTTCCAGTACCTGGAGATTCCAGAAAGAATGCTCTAGAATTGAACGCGAAAAACGTCGAGCTCCTGCTAACGGCGCGGCGCCAGCAGGAACGCTTATTCAAGTCAGGGAGACCGATTTCGGCGCCCAGCCATCGTGTCGGCCCTTCTGTTGTCTCTCTGCCGGTAGCCAATCTAGGAAGTCAGCCGGAGGCAGCCAAGGCGCAAGCAAGGTTGCCTAGCCGCGCGGTGGCCAAGGAAGCACAAGGCCTGTCGCGCATTCAGGTCATTTTCCGATAGTGCGATAATAACAGTTATCATACTATCATTGTCGAAAAAAGAGAGGAGGGCGCAACCCTCCTCGATTCTGAAATCTGCAACTCTACTTCTTCTTGGCCGCTTTCTTGCCGGCGACCGCTGCCTTGAACGTCGCGCCGGCCTTGAACTTGGGCACGGTGGTCGCCGCGATCTTCAATTCTTTGCCCGTCTGCGGGTTGCGCCCAGTACGCGCTGCGCGCTTGGATGAGCTGAAGGTGCCAAATCCGACAAGGGTTACGCTGTCCCCTTTAGCGACTGCCTTGGTAACGGCGCCGGTGATCGCGGCAAGGGCATGGTCGGCGGCGACCTTGGTGATGGCGGCCTCCTGGGCGATGGCGTCGATGAGTTCAGATCTGTTCATACGTTGTGCTCCTAGTCAATGAGATGGGTGGAGTGTCGTGGCAGCCCAACCTATTACTCGGCTCGCGCTGCCAGTCGGGCTGATGCCTCATTCTTGCCAAATTTTCTGACCGCCGCAATTCCCGCCATCTGCATTTCCCGCGGGCTAGATTTTTCGGATTCCCAGTTGTACACAGTCTGGGCTGACACACCTATGAGTGTGCCCATGTCCGCGGCGGACAATCCCAGCCGCTGTCTCTGAGCAGCGAAGCCCTTTGCGGTAAACCGGATCTTGCTACCCTCCTCCGGGCTTACAGGCACCACAGAAGTCTTGGCCGCCATCTTCACGAGGCGGAACACCTGCTGCTCCAGTGTTGCCACGCGTCGCTTTAGAGCCGCAATGTCGGAGCGATGCTGCGTCGATGCCTTCTTCAGTTGCTCTGTTTTGATCCGCAGCTCTTTGCGAGCTAGGCGTGTGATCTCTTCTTTGAGTAGGGAGGCGATGTTTGGCAATTGGTGTCTTCCTTGATCTTGGTTTGCTCGAGCAGACCAGTCTACTATATCCGGCGGGTCTGACGGCAATGGCCGCCTCAATTCGAACGTCACCGGCGGTTCGGGTGCTTGGAATGGAGAGCGAACCATCCCGGGGGCTGGAAATGCTCAGAATGTTATTCGAGGAGTGGAATGGTTGTGCGGGAGCGCGTAATTCTCCAAATTCAACGGCAAAGAAGCTTCGGTGCATTTGCTTCAGCCCCCGGATTGTTCCGCTCTCGAAATTGCGCTGTCTGGGTAATCCCTATCGCACGCCAACAGTTATTCGGCAAGAGGCGAGGAATCGCGTTTGAGTTCAACCACCACCAGCGCTTCAGGGCCGACGTGTTTTCGCGCGACTTCACACAGGTGGCTGTGATGGGTGAAGATGACAACCTGGCCCCCCTTGGAGAAATCCGCGAGCGCCTTGAAAATGCACCCCGCCCTGATGTCGTCCGAGGCCATCAGGACGTCATCGAGAGTCGCGGGTAGGTCTACCCCCCGCTCCCGCTGCAGGTCCAGGGCTGCAAGCCTCAAGGCCAGGTAGAGCTGGTCGCGCGTACCCTCGCTCAACGCCTTCACGGACACCAGGGTTCCGCCAGCCCGCCGCGCCGCGATCGCCGGCATATCCCCGGAGTCGTCATTGATGAGTGCTTCGTATTCTCTGTCCGTGATCTCCGCGAAGTATTTGGAAGCGGACTTGAGCATCGGTGCCTGAGAGCGATCTTTGAATCGGCGTACCGCCTCCTTCAGGAGTGCATGCGCTAACCGGGTCCGGATTTGCAGGGGTAGCGTGTTCCGAACGGTCGAGAGCGCGCTAGCCATGGCGTCCGCGGCGGAGGCCGCTGCGTCCGAGTCTGTGATCGCAGAGAGTGCGCTGCGCGCGAGCTCCTCGGCGGTTCGCGCGGCCTCGAGTCGTTCATTGATACCAACGAAATCGTGTTCGGCCTGCAGCTCTTCGGAAGTCAAGGTCGCATGGTCGCGCCCAGCCAGAAGTTGTCGCAATTCGTCAACGTTACGGCGAGACGCTCTCGCGAGTTGGGTGGCGGCCGCGGCAGCATCGCGCATGGCCTGCCTTTTACGGTTTGACCGTTCTTCAGCCTCAGGCAATTCCGCGGCGCCTTGGACTCGGGCGGTTTGGCAAAGACGGCTAAGTGTCGCTCGATGGCGATTCGCCTTGGATTCATTTTCCGAAAGGGCTTTCTCCGCAGCCGCAAGACCCTGCTTTGCAAGTTTCAGGTCCTGCTCTGCCCTCTGCGTAGTCTGCAGCCGTTTCGACCAGATTTCGGCTGCCAGGCTCATGTCTTCTGGCGGACTCTCGGATAGCGCGGCAGCGATGCTGCGTGCGTCCTTCTCATACACCGCGAGATTGCCCGCATGAGCTGTGCCCCTCCCCTGGGCCTCGGCCAGAGAGTCGTTAGCAGCTGAAAGAGCGTCAAATTCCGCGAGCCTGGCCTTGGCCATGGCCATCGTAGCAGTGGCATCCAGCATGACACTTGGCAAATGTCCCGCGAAGTCGCTATTGGCAGACGTCACGTTGCCAACAAGTCTTGCGTCCTGGGCACTGTGCACTTTTTGCTGCTCCGCGAATTGCAGTGCCTGGCCAGACGCCTTTTGGCTGGCGGCGAGAATCTCAGTAATCCGAGTCTGGCAGTCTTCAGCGATGACAACAAGGGAACCGAGCGGTTCGCTCTCCTCGGCCTTTTCCATGCCCAGTCGCCCAATCGCGAGGCGAATTTTTGTGGCGAGCGCTTGTTCCACGTCCTGAGACCGTTGGAAGTCTTCGCGCTTTGTTTGCAGGAGATCCAGCGCGGTCAATGCGGTTGCGAGGCGATGCTGCCAATCGCGAAGTTCTGCAGGCGGCATCGGCGAAATGTTGGCGGCGGCGAGCGTCGCCTGCCAAGTCGTGTCGAATTTGCGTTGGTCCTGGTCGATTTCCTGAACTTCGCCTTGCCGAAGATTCAGATCTCGCTCGAGATCGCCAAGCTCTCGTTCGGCGGCTTCCAGCTTAGCGACGCGCTCTGTATTGCCGGCCAGATCATCTACCAGCTTGTCCGCACCGAGGACCGCCTCCTCGTAGGCGTCCGACAGTGGCCGTTCCTGCGCGAAAATCGTTATATCCGGTTTCGCGCCCTTTACGATGTAAGTGGCCTTGATCAATGACCACCCTTTCTGCCGATGCTCGCGCGCCTCACGAACGTCGCCATGGGTAGGCACGTTGCCTTCCGAGCGTAGGGCCTTGATCGTATCTTGCTGCTTCGTAATGCCGCCCTTGATTTCGTCGACTCGAGTTATTTTCTCAGAGCGTTTGCTGGCGAAGGCTGTTACTTGCTGGCTGGCATTGTCGATCGCGGCATTGAGAATTGGAACAACCCGCCTCGCCGCCGCCTCATTCGCCAGCCCCGTAGCCGCCAAGGCGGCATTGGTGGCTCTTTCTGCGTTCTTGATTTCGTTGGGCAGGCTTTCCAAGCGCTGCAGCGTGGCATTGCTCTTTACGACTTCCTGCAATGCGAACCGAAGCGCCGCGCGCCCGGCTTCGTCTGGGACGGCGCGAGCTTCACTATCAAGAATCGCCGCTTGGTTTGGCCTGGCAAGTCGATGCTGGCTAAGCGCACGTTCGGCGTCTTCCAACGCCGCGATAGATTCCTCGATACGGGCTTTTCCAGTCGCGGCCGGCGCCTCTTTCATAAGCTCGAACGCATCCACCGTGGAATCGATCTTAGCCGCCGCCGCGGCAAACAGTTGCTTGCGGCTGGCGATATCGCTTTCCGCCACGGCGAGAGTTCCGCGCAACTGCGAAATCGTGGTCGCAGCGGCGTGCAGGCGCGAAATCGCCTCTGCAACGGTCAAGACAACTGGATCGATTTTGATGCCGTCAATCACAAACTGCTTCTCAAGTACGGCCGCCTGATTCGTGGAAATATCCGCATTGGCTTCGGATAAACCGGAATCCGCGGTGGCACGCTCGGCTGCCGCGTTTTCGTCCAGCAGCACCACGGCGGCCAAATCCTCGACGATCTTGCTTGCGCTTTCGTGCAGCGCCAGGATTGGCTCGACCGCGATCAATTCCTTTAGCAGCTGCTGCTGTTCCATGGCAATTTTGAGCTCAGCCTGGATCGCCTCAAGCGCGCTGCGTGCCTCCTGGCTCGCCTTCGCAATGGATTCCCATTTGGTGGGCTTTACCTGGGCGGTCTTGTACTGCTCTGATTGAGACTTGTACTCGATGAGCGCCTGATTGATGCGCGCATTGCGGCCTTGGGCGGCTGGCGTGAAAAATCTCTTGGCGGCGGCGTCGAGGTCGTCAAGAATTCTCGAAACGTTCTCTGTCCCGGAACTCGCCTCGAAAAGCGCCGCGCCAATATCTCCCTTGCCTTCGACGATCGCCTGACCTCCTTTCCGAAGGACATTGTGATCCAGGCCGAACATACTCTCGTAGTCATCAACTGACAGTCCGCCGGTAAGCAACTGGTTGATAGTCGGTGGTACTGGGTCAGAAAGCTCGACGCCGCCCTTAGTGAAATCGCAGAATCGCAGGGTGTTACTTGCACCCTTCCTGCGCATCAGGGAATACGATTTCCCCGCGGAATCGAGGAAAACGCCGCCTATACGCAACTGGGAATATTCGTGGAGGTAGTTCTCCGGCGTACGGGTTGGAATGCCGAACCGGAGCCCCGCTATAGCGCGCAGCGCGGTCGATTTGCCAGCCTCATTGAGTCCGTGCACGAGAACGAGATTCTGCATTCCGGACCCGAATTGCAGGACTTGGTCGGTGAACGGGCCAAATGCCTTCAGGTGAAGCTCGACGAGTTTCATAGTCGTCAAACCACGGCCGACGAAAGCTTGGAAAGGACGGTAGCTTCTGCGTCCGCCAGATAGGCCCGGAGTTGAGCGCTCGTAAGCTTGGCGGGATCGAGGTCAGCTAAGTCCGACGGAAGCGGCGGCAGCTTGTCCATGTTCGCCAGCGACCAGGATCGTAGAGACTCCTCGTCCTGCGCCAACTCGTCGATCAGTTTGACGACCTCTCCAACGGCATCCTGCCGCTGAGCCGCTTCTCTCCGGTCGATTGGGGAACGAAGATCCAAGTGGACAGATTCGATCCAAAGCCCAGCGCCTGAAAAATCCTGGCTGGCCGCCTGAATGGCCGCCGCCACACTTCCGGGATCGCGGGCCTCGATCAAAGCGAGATCGGATTCTCCTTTGACGGTGACGCGAATGGCGTGAAGTCGATCCATGGCGCCGGCGACCAAGCCTCCGCAAGCATCTCGAAATCTGTCCGCCAGGGAGCTAGCGTTATTTGCGCCGGCGATATCGAGAGTTATGTCATGCCATCGTACAACGTCCAGCGGGATGTGCTCCGAGCTGGTGATGGTTCCACCCTCTACGGTTACGAGCTCGCAACCCTTTGACCCGATTTCGGTGACCTTCCTGCCCTGAAGGTTGCCTGGGAAGACGATACGTGGGTTGGCTTCCCGAACAACCTCGCGGACATGGACGTGGCCTAATGCAAAATAGTCGTAACCTTTTGCGACGAGAGTTGTCTCGTCCGTTGGCGCATAGGAGTCATGGCCGGTACGGCCGTTAAGACTGGTGTGCAACATCCCGATATTAAATCGCCCCGCCACCGGTTCTGGATAGGATGGAACGAGATCCTCAGGCACCTTCCGTTCTGGAAAGCTCTTGCCGTGTACGGCAACCCCGAGTTTCGGAATGTCGATGACTTCCGCTACACGAGAGCTGAAGACGTGAACGCCGTCGACGTTGGGAACGCGTTTGGTAATCTGCCCTTCGGCATCGTGATTCCCCTTGACGATGAAAACCTGGATCCCGGCCTCGACCAGGCGAACCAGCTGCTTCCGGAAGAAAAGCGCCCCGCTGAATTCGCCAAGCTCCCGGTCGAACAGGTCGCCGACGAAAAGGACCAGGTCAACATCTTCGCGCAACGCGAGGTCCACCAGGTTGGCAAGAGCTTTTCGAGTGGCCCCTCGGATTTGGTCGACCGGCGCGTCTTCATAGGAGTCGAGCCCACGGAGCGGGCTGTCTATATGTAGGTCGGCTGCGTGAATGAATTTGAACTTCACGTCTTTCCCCCTCTGCGCCTGATTGCCGACGACGTGTACTTTAGCCGCCAGCGGTTATTTTAGCCGATTGTCTTTGTGGCTCCCGAAAACGCATATTTCAGAAGCGTGGCGCTTGGGATCGGCACCGCGTCTATGCCGCCATTCGCTCGTAATGGGAGACCACGCCAAAACGGGGGCTGAACCAAATGTGCCGAAGCTTCTTTTTCATTGAATTTGGAGAAATAAGCACTTCGTGACAGCAACTCAAGTTCTCGAAGAATATTCTGAGAATTTCGGCTGTCTGCAATCTGAGGTTGGAAACCTGGCTCCGACCGCATCTCGGAACGATGCTGCCTTGAGCAAAACCGGGTTGGCAGTTCCAGAATGCCGATGGCCTGTTTCGTGCAACATAAGGTTGGGACAGTGAAGGCCAAAGGCGGCAATGTAGGGAAAGGGGCCACTAGGATATGATTTTGCTGGGTCGGCACCCGGCCACGAAGCGGTCTCCGGGAGGAGCTCGATTTCGCGATCGTGAGGTTCGGCAGCCAGCAACAAGGAGCCACTCACGAATTTGGCGTCAGCGGCAGCAGTAGCGTGTACTCCGGCCTGTTGCAAACCACAGTTGGAAAACGCAATGCTTCGTAAGCGCCAGACGCCACCACCTGTACTGAGCATCCGACGCGGTGCAATCTTGGCGCCTTTTCGGAGTCACGGGAAATGGCGAAGAGACACGGCTTGGTATTTTGGCGGAAGCATGTTGAGGATTGGTGTCGAAGCGATCTGACGCAGCGGGAATACTGCGCGAATAACGGGATTAGTGAGAGAGCCTTCCATCGCTGGCGCAGCAGGGAGAAGGCAACCATCGCCGCAGCCAAGGCTACGCTGACCCTGGTGCCAGTCAGCGTTGAGGCGGCGGCAACAGACGGCGTCGCGCGACTGCGCAGCCCTGATGGCTGGGAAATCGAATTGCCGGGTAGCAGTGTGCCTTTGCTCGTCGATTTTCTGAAGCACCTGTCGTGATCCCTGCCCCAACCCAGGTCTGGCTGGTGGTCGAAGCCATCGACATGCGCGCCGGCATCGATGGTCTGTCGCAACGCATACAGAACGCCCTTGGCCGCTCTCCCTGCGACGGCAGTGCCTACGCCTTTCGCAACGAACGGCTCAATCGCATCAAGTTGCTCGTCTGGGATTCATGTTGAGTGATCAGTAACGTGGAGTTGACCGCGAATATCCTTAAACTGCGGGCATTCGCGGTGCGGCCACCCCACATTTATTCGGAGCTCAGAGGTGCTCCAGCCATTCAAGAACAGTCTGGTTCTTGCGCCAAGAGGGATTGCCGGAGCCCCCGACCGGCTTTACTTTGGCAAGGGCCTCACGCTTCATCTCGAGATCGACGCTGGCATAGCGATTGGTTGTATTTGGGCTCGCATGCCCTAGCAACTGACTGATCGTGGAGAGATCCACCCCCGATTTCAGGAGCGCCACCGCAGTGCTGTGCCTCATGCTGTGGGGGTGCAGCCGTTTGCGCGCAAGACTAGGAACATCTGGGCGGGCGCGGTCGATGTGCTTTGCCAGAATGTATCGAACTCCATAGCGGGTCAAGGGCTCTTCACGATGGTTCAAGAACACTTTACTTTCGGAGCGGAGGTCGATCTGTCGCTCTTTGCAAAATGCGCGCAGCTCCTTAGCGGTTTCCGGCCACAATGGGCAATACCGCTCCTTTCGGCCTTTACCGAACAGTCGCAGTTGATAAGGGCGCGCCAGTTGAAGATCGTAGGCCCGCAAATCGAGTACCTCTTGGACGCGAGCCCCCGTATTGAACATCGTAACAAGTAGCACATGATCGCGGCGACCGTCCCGACTGGATCTGTCAATTCGGGAAAGCACAGCTTCGATTTCGATATACTCGAGGTAATCGACGGCCCGCTGGCTGGTGCGCTTGAATGGGACCCCGAGAACGCGCTGAGCATGCTCGATTTGCTCGGGATAGCGCGCCCCGACGTAGCGGAAGAAGGCGTGAATAGCGGCGAGGCGGACATTGCGTGTGGGCACGCTGTTGTTCCGGTCCTGTTCCAGATGGGTCAGAAATGCAAGAATTTGGTCCGGATCAATATCATCCAAGTTCAGGTCGCAAACCTGACGCTTTTTCCTTGAAGCCAGGAAGCGAAGCAGGAGAAGCAAACTGTCTCGATAGCTGTGAATGGTATGCGGGCTCATACCGCGAAGCCGGGGCAGATGCTCTACGAAATAGTCACGCAGACAGATAGCGAGCCGATTCGGCGTCGTGGGATTCATGTTTGCGCTCCTTTCTGTTCCGCAACCGCGGCGACCAATCCACCGTAGGAGTCAGCGAAGCGTCTGCTGGCAAGCGAGCGGAGGGGCTCGACAAAGCGTAGGTAATAATAGGTCGACAGCACCGAAACATGGCCCATATACGTGGACAGAAACGGCAACTTGGCTTGAACATCTGCACCATCGTGATACCAGCGGATCAGGACATTCACCGCAAAACTGAATCGGAAATCGTGGATGCGCGGCCGCCGGCCGTCGGGTTTCTGAATTCCTGCAAGACTCAACAAGACGTTCAGGTTCTTTCTAAGCTGAATACCGCAGTATGCTCGACCGCCGCAGTAGGGATTCCAGATCAGCGGTGCACTGCCCGGCAGCGGAGGCTGAACAGCCGCGCGCAACGCCAGGAACTGCGTGACTTCCGCGGCAACATCTTCCGCGAGGGGCAACAGGCGCGACTTGTGAAACTTGGAAGCGCGAATTAGGAGTGTCTGCGCCGAGGCATCGTAATCCTGTGCAGACAATCGGAGCAGTTCTCCACGACGAAGACCGGCGGTGTACAGGAGGATAATTGCAAGACGCGTTGATGCGCCACGAAGAGGAGAACGCACAGAGTCGGGTAGCGCGGCGCTGTGACTGAGCAGACGGGCAATCTCAGACTCCGAAAAGATGTACGGCACTACCCCCTGCCGGGCTTGTGGAAACTGAGTCGGATCCGGGACGAAGCAGGTGGGTGCGGTACGACGACGGTAGAGGCAGAAACATCTGACGGCTCGTATCCGAGCCAGCTTGCTATTGGCGTTCAGCGATTCCATTGTCTGGCACCATTGCTTGAACGTCTCCGCAGTAAGATCGCGCGCAGGCTCTCCCAGGCTACATAGGAACCGATCCAGCCAGAGGAGGATCCAGGATGCCCCGTCGAATCGACGCCCTAGTGCCTGCTTGAGCGAGATGTATTGGACGATCTCCGGTGCCAGGAACGATCGGAACGTATCCTTGGATTTCATGATCGGCGCTCCTTGCGCAGTTTCGTAACGGTCGGCATGGGCAGCGCGACTTCCCGCAGGTCCTCGATATCGAGGCGTAGATAGGTGGCAGTGCTTTCAGGTGATCGATGGCCTAAAAGATCTCCGATGGTCTTCAACGGCAAGCCGTGACGAAGCAGATTTAGAGCATAGGAATGGCGCAGGCAGTGGGCCCCCTTAAAGGGAATGTCGAGTTGGCTCCTTCTCGCCCAAGTCTGAAAGGCTTCGCTTACCGCCGTCGATTTCAGAATGCCGCCGGGCGCCTTAAGGCGGAGAAAGAGTTGCCGGAAGGTCCCATAGCGAGGGACGTTCTTGAGATAGTCATAGATTGCCGAGCCGACCTCATCGGTGAGCGGCAACTCTAAGGGCTTGCCTGTCTTGGCCTGGCAGATCCGAATGGATCCGGCTCGCCATTGGATGTCGTCGAGGGTGAGAGCCACGACATCGCAAGCCCGCAAGCCATACGTCGCCATCAGAGAAAACATGGCGTAGTCCCGCTTTCCGATGTCCACGTCATGGTTGATGGAGCGTAGAAACGCCTGAACCGTTGGCCAGGGCAGAGCACGCGGAAGTTTCTCTTGGCGATAAACGCGCGGCCTATCGATCTTGCTGTCCAGTCCGGGAGCTACTATTCCGCCAGCAGCAAGAAAGCGAAGGAAATTGCGCATCGTCGAGATGGATTTCTGCATGGCGACGCGCCCCAATCGCTTTCCAAGTCGCCGGCTAAAGCCCTCGATATCTTCCATGCTCAGTGACGACAACTGATGCGGTTCACTCTCAAAGTTCAGCCAAGCGAGAAACTCGCTGGCAACGTCGACCTGTTGCCGAATCGTGGTCGGCGCGTATCCGCGGACATCTTGCAGATGGGCGGCAAAGGCATTCAGGTGAACATCGGCACGAGTCGGCTGGCGAGCAGTCGATCTTTGTACCAATCCTTGTTCGAAGAGGAACGTTTCCAAAACGCGAACGCTGCCTGCTTCATTGCCGAACTTCCGCCGAAATAGTCGATAGCAGGCTTGCAAGTGCTGCTCGCTGAGATCAACGACCGTTCGAATTCCTCGGCGCTTCAAGTACCCGCAAACTCGGGCAGCAATTCTCATCTCGAATCGAGTGGAACGCCATGTGTAGCAACGATCCTGCAGCCACCCAGCAAACGCGTCCATCAATGGGCCCAACACCGGTAACGATAAATACCGTTGAAAGTCCTTTGGAAAAATCTGGGTAATCATCAGAGCCTCCTTGAGTGAGGGAATACCGATTCCGTAACCGGTTCCGACTCTGATGCTATTCAATTAATGTGCAGTAGGTTTCCCCACGGGTCTTGGCTGGCAACCCTCAAACGCGGCTAGTCCACGTTACTGATCACTCAACATGACTCCCAAAATGTGTTGCGTCACATTTTGGGATGGCACGGGCGTCTGGCTGTGTCATCGACGCTTGCATCGCGGCCGCTTCACTTGGCCCGCGTCCAGGGAGACGGTCTGCACTCTGTCCGCCACGCAGTGGCGATGGCTCGTCACCGGTGTGGATTGGCAGCGGTTGGATGCTACACCGCAAGCACACTGGCGAGTATGAGCCACTGGACGAAATTTCGGTTGAAACGATGAAATAAATATCGTTAAAAGCCCCTGTTCATGGGGCTTGGCGAGCAACTGGCGAGTATAATCCAGGCATGGATTTACACGCTGAACTGGCGCGTTTCAACCCCGATCCCGAACTCGCGAATTGGATCACGGGCACCGTTCAGAAACTCATCGATCAGACACAAAAAGACGCTGCCGAATCTGTTCAGCGCAACACCGAACTTCACGCCGCCAAGATCAAGATTCAGGCCCTCACGCTTGAGTTGGCCCACCTGCGCCGGATGCGCTTTGGGGCAAGCAGCGAAACCTTCTCCGCCGAGGAGCGCGACCTGTTCCAGGATACCCTGGCCAGCGACCTGGCCGCTGCCGAAGCCGAACTGGCCAGGAAACAGGCAGAAGCGTCAGCGACTACCGAGCTTCAGGCTCCACGAGCACCGCGTTCCCGCGCTGGCCGTCAGGCGCTGCCGGATCATCTGCCACGCATTGAGCACCGGCACGAGCCGGAGTCTTGTACCTGCGGCAAGTGCGGTAGCGACCTGGTCAAGATCGGTGAAGACATCAGCGAACAACTGGATGTCGAGCCCGCGAAATTCTTTGTGCATCGTCACATCCGCCCCCAGTACGCCTGCCGTCCGTGCGAGACGATCTGTGCCGCTCCAATTCCACCCGCCGTGATCGATGGTGGCATGGCGGCGGTGGGCCTCTACGTCTGGGTCATCATCGGCAAATATCTGGATCATCTGCCGCTGTACCGCCTGGAGCAGATCGCGGCACGGGATCGGGTCATTCTCTCCCGCACGACGATGGCCGAATGGGTGGGCCGCATCGGGGTTGGCCTACAGCCGCTGGCGGATCGCCTGGCAATCTTGCTGCTGGAGCGCAACGTATTGCATGCCGATGAGACGCCGGTGCAACAGTTGGACCCCGGACGAGGCAAGACGAAGCGAGCATACCTGTGGGCCTACCGCAGCAACGTGCTGGAGACCGGGCCGCCGATTGTGGTGTTTGATTACCAGCCTAGTCGTGCGGGTCGGCATGCACAGAATTTCCTCGCGGACTGGGAAGGTCATCTCATGGTCGATGACTATTCCGGATACAAGGCGCTGTTTGCCCAAGGGGTGACCGAGCTTGCTTGTATGGTTCATGCGCGCCGGAAATTCTTCGATCTGAATGAGGCACAAGCGAACCCGATTGCACTGGAGGCGCTTGAGAGGATCGCGGCCTTGTATGTCATCGAGGCACAGGGGCAGGACATGACGCTGGAAGCGCGCACAGTTTTGCGCCAGGAGCAGGCGCAGCCGCAACTCCAATCGATGCATGATTGGTTGCTGCAAACGCGGTTCGGCGTAGCCAATGGTGGCGGGACGGCGAAGGCGATCGACTACAGCTTAAGGCGCTGGGCGGCTTTGAGTCGCTACGCCACCGATGGTCGTCTGCCGATTGACAACAATCCCGTTCATGCCGCTAGCGGCATGAACGGGATAATGCCGACTCCCGGATTATGCCGCGTCATTGGCGCAAGTGGCCCCAGTCCTGCCTCTTATGATTGCTGAATCGGCATAATCCGTATGATTTCTTCGGGCTGGCAATCACGCCGGCCGGGAGAAATCACATGAAGACTACAAACACAATCGACGACGCCGTTTCCGATGGGCTGCCGATTCGTCATATTGAAGCATTCCTCGAACAACTGCGGACTGCGCGATACGCCGAGGAGACGCTTCGTAAGAAGCAATGGGTCTTGACCGCCTTCGCGCGGTGGACGAAGGGCAAGAACATCGCCTTGACTCACCTTGACGAAGCCACTATTGCCGCTTTCGTGAAGCGCCTAACCGGCGCACCTGTGGCCCGCGTTCAGTTCGAGATTGCTGTGCTGCGGCTGCTACTTGCATATTTGCGCGGTGAAGCCATCGTGCGGTTTCCAACACCGAACAACGAATCTGCGATTGACCACATCAACGGCCGCTACGTTGACTATCTGCGGCAAGGTCGTGGTCTCGCGGAGAACTCGGTGCTCGTCTATGCACCTTTCGTTCGGGATTTCCTCAACAGCCAGGATGCCGGTGACGGACGCGTGTTTCCCGACGCCTTCGACGCCATGACGATCCGAGATCATCTCCTTATCCGCAGCAAAGGCCGGTCAGGCGAGTACATGCGGCTCATGGCGGTGGCGCTCCGCTCGTTTTGCCACTTCCTGTTTCTGCGTGGCGATACCCCGCGTGACCTTGCGGATTCAGTGCCCACGGTCAGCAAGTGGCGGCAGTCCTCCGTGCCAAGATTCCTCACGCCCGAGCAAGGAGAATGTGTTCTCGCGTCTACGGATCGCTCGACGCCGCGCGGGCGTCGTGACTACGCAATTTTGCTTCTGTTGGCGCGACTCGGTTTGCGCGCAAGCGAAATCGTTTCACTTGAACTTGGTGACATCCGCTGGCGTTCAGGGGAAATCGTTGTCCATGGCAAGGGCCAAATGGTTGAGCACTTGCCGCTGCTTTCCGACGTTGGCGAGGCACTGGCGATCTATCTTCACGAGGGTCGTGGAACAAGCGCATCCCGGCGGATCTTTTTGCGGATGTGGGCGCCGCGCGTTGGCTTGACGGGGCCATCGGCGATCGGCTGTGTAGCTCGCCTTGCCTTCGCCCGTGCGGGATTCCATCCCGAATGCCGGGGCGCCGCACACCTGTTCCGTCACGGCTTGGCGACGACGATGATTCGTCACGGCGCGTCCATGGCGGAGATTGCCGAAGTCTTGCGGCATCGCTCACAAGACAGTACCGCGATCTACGCGAAGGTATCTTTCGAGGCTCTGCGCGGTGTAGCGCGGGCGTGGCCAGCGACGGGAGGTGTGTGATGGGCGCAATTCGCGACTCCTTGGTTCAGTACGTGGCAGTCCGTCGTGCCCTCGGATCGAAGTTCTATGAACCCGCGTTGGCACTGGATCACTTTGTTGATCTTCTCGAACGCGAAGGAACTGAGTTCATCACCACCGATCTGGCTTTGCGCTGGGCGATGGAGCCAAAGCTTGCGCAACGCGCCACATGGGGGCGGCGCCTCTCGCAAGTGAGGGGATTCGCCAGGTGGCTTAACGCCGCTGATATCCGGAATGAGATTCCATCGACGAGGCTCCTGGACGCGCGGCGGCGACGCAATCCGCCGCACATCTATACCGACCGAGAAATTGATCAGCTTATGGCCCAAGCCGGCCGACTGCATTCGCGTACAGGAATGCGGGCATTGACCTATTCGACACTGATCGGGCTTCTGGTCGCGACCGGCCTTCGGCCAAGCGAGGCCATTGGACTCGACCGGTCTGACGTCGACCTCGTGAACGGGATACTCTCAATCCGGGAATCGAAGTTCGGCAAATCGCGCTTTGTTCCTATTGAAGAATCGACTCGCGCGGCACTAGAGCGCTATGTACAAGGGCGTGACCGGCTCTGGTCGCTTCGGTTGAGTGAGGCATTCCTCATCAGCGAACGTGGGATGAGGTTGAATGGTGGCTCTGCCCGTCGCATGTTTGTAAGATTGTCCCGCGCGATTGGCCTGCGGGCGGCGGCGGAGCACGGGCGCGATGGTCACGGACCTCGCCTCCAGGACTTCAGGCATAGCTTCGCGACGGGAAGACTGGTCGAATGGTATCGAGCCGGGCTGGACGTGACGCGGGAATTGCCGAAGCTTTCCACATACCTCGGTCACGTCGATGTCGGCCTCACCTATTGGTACATCGAAGCGGTTCCTGAGTTACTCCAGCTTGCGGCCGAATATCTCGGCGAGGATCGGCGCGGAGAGCTACCATGAGCGCCGCCGGCCTTCCATCACTCGTCCAGCGCTTCTTTACGCAGCGCTTGCTTGAGCAGCAAGGTCTGAGTTCACACACGGTGGCGAGCTACCGCGACACGTTCCGGTTGCTTCTGGGTTTCGCCACGCAGCATTGTGGACGTGCGCCCTCAAAATTGTTGATGGAAGAGCTCGACGCGTCCTTCACGGAGAAATTCCTTCGACACCTTGAAGAGAGCAGGGGCAACTCCGTGCGGACACGAAACACCCGCCTGGCCGCAGTGCATGCCTTCTTCCGGTTCGTCGCGATCAGAGAGCCGGCACTGGGTCTTCAATGCCAGCGCATTCTTGCCATTCCTGCGAAACGCTGTGAGCATGGGCCGGTCGAATTTCTCACTGAGGAAGAGGCCGCAGCCCTCGTGGCAGCCCCGGATACAGGAACATGGATTGGCCGCCGGGATCGCACGCTGCTTCTTGTAGCGTTTCAAACGGGCCTTCGCAACAGCGAACTGACTTCCCTCAGGCGTCAGGATGTTGCGTTCGGCACCGGCGCTCACGTCCGCTGTCTCGGCAAAGGAAGGAAAATGCGGTGTACGCCTCTGCGGCCGGACGTCATCGCAATCCTGAAGGAATGGCTACTGCGGCAGCCCGGTGAACCTGGCGATCCCGTCTTCCCCAGTTCGCGCGGCGGACATCTCAGTGCGGACGCACTTCAACGGCTCGTGTCGCGTCATGCCGCCACCGCGTGCCAGTCCTGTCCCTCGCTCAGAGAAAAGTCCGTGACGCCACATACGCTGAGGCACGCGGCGGCCATGAGCCTGTTGCGGCATGGAGTGGACCTGAGCGTGATAGCTCTTTGGCTCGGTCACGAATCGTCGGAGACGACCCAAATATATTTGCATGCCGACATGCGACTCAAGGAACGCGCACTCGCGCATGCCAATGCAAGTGGCCTCGCGCCAACTCGATATAAGCCTCCTGACCCATTGCTCGCCTTCCTTGAGGGCCTTTGATAATGCCGACAAATCGGTTGACCCGGAACCGGGATCCTCCCCAGCGTTGTGTCCGCACGCCATGGGACGCGGCATAATCCGGGAGTCGGCATTATCCCGTTGAGAACACGATTCGGCCCATCGCTCTTGGAAGAAAGAACTGGCTCTTCACAGGCTCGGAGCGCGCCGGCAAACGTGCCGCAGCAATTCAGACTTTGCTCGGCACCGCAAGACTCAATGGGCTCGATCCTGCTGCATGGTTACGCGACACACTCGAGAAATTGCCGACCTGCCTCAACAGCCAGATCGATTCCCTGTTACCGCTCCAAACTCAACTACACCAAACTTCCTCGTAGGTGAATGCGGTAGGGCCTCACGCTTACAATGCTTCAAACGTAAGTGACGGCTATCGAAAAGTCTGTGCGGCAAGTCTGTGCCCATTGCAGTCACCGGCGGAATTTAGAAGCCGACACTCGCCGGCAGATCCCAGTGCTCGGAAGCGGTCGCCTGTGATACGCGATCGTCGTTCCTTGTCTGGAGGTCAGCAATGCAGCGCTTTGCCGACCCTGCGGTGCGGCTTTACGGGGTCGGAGCCCGGCCAGGAGCAGACCTCGGGACATGGCGCCCAGAACCGGCCACTCGCGGTGAAAACGCAGTTGTGACCGTCCAAACCGAAGGGCATAATGGGGCCTGTTAATCTGACCTTACTCGTTAGCAATGCCCGGCGAAACGGGGTAGCGGCGCGAGCATGCACACAAGGAAAGCGTACGCAACACATCAAGCCAGGTTCCACAATTGATCTCCGCTAGGCGCTGGCGTATAGAACCGGGCCGAGCCTGCGAACTAGACCGGTAGATGGATATGTACCACGGCCTCACGTACGATACCATCTATGCGGCTGCGCACACGACAGCCGTATTCGAGAGCCGCGGCGGCGACATAAAGGAAGTCACCGGCACGTCGTTCGGCCTTGAGGTTGAAGACAAGACCGTGCTGATTACGAACCGCCACATGGTCGACCTAAATTTTGGCCGAATCGACGCCAAGTACATTGGCTACTCGTTGCGTCACCTCCTTTGCGTGGTTAGGTCGCGAGATACCGCGGAGGGCGATCCGGGCATCACCCGCCGGCTGATAGTCCCGATGACGCATAACCAAGTTCTGTTTGACGCAAATCCGCGCAACGATGTTGCTGTTATCTTCGACCTTCAGTCTGGAAACCTTGACGGATCAAACGACCGAGGATGGGACTATTGCTTCAAGTTCTCCGAGGTCGCGACTGACAAAGAACTTCGAACCGAATTGCAGCCATTCGATGTTCTTGCGTTTCCCGGATTTCCTGAGGGTTTTGACAGGCTCGGGCTACGGGCGATCATACGAGGCGGCACGGTTGCTTGTGATCCGCGCTTCGACTACAGCTTTGAGTCTGAAGATCGAGGTGAAATTTTGCTTTACGAGGGCTTTAGTTTCGGCGGATCGTCAGGAAGCCCCGTTATTGCTATTCCTAAGGTGCCGCCCTCTAACGTCGATCCACATCCAGCCCACAACTTCCGGAGGCTGCTCGTTGTTGGCGTGAACGCAGGGCACCTAACCGCCGCAACCGGACAACACGCGGGGCTCTCTTATTTTGTACGTTCAGCAGTTATACGCAGAATCATCGAAGAGCGTCTAACTAAAGCTGCAGCTGACGCGCCACTGAGCATCACGTAGGTCGCATGGACGCTGAATCAGGAAGCGCGTATTGGGCATCGATGACGCACGGTGAAAAGATCTTCTTCGTCGCAACAAATGGAAACGCCGCCTCATTCGCATATAGCCGGCTCGAATTGCATCGTCTCGCGGCGCACAGACAAATGGCACGCATCGCGGAGGCAATTACAGCGTCAAAGTCCACCCAGCCAGAACCTGGTGCAGGTGCGACGCAGGATGAGATGCGCGCCTATGTTCGCGAGGGACAGCGACGGATGCGGCCGGTTTTTTCCGAGGTTCACTTCTACTTTGTCTCTTGGTCAGGATGCCGGAATATGCTGCAGATACTTGTGGGACAGCCTGAATTCCTCGAGGCAAAGAAGGTATTTGACGGATATCGGAAGGAATATGATCACTACGTTGCCGGCCGCAACAGCTTTGAACACTTTCACGATCGGCTGCCTGGCCAACGCGAACAATATCGCGTGAAGGAGATTCAACCTGATCCAAATGCCGGGCCACGCCGTGTCTATTCAGGGTTTTCAAAGGGTATGTACGTTCACTCAAATATGAAATGGGATATCTCTCCGCGTAGCTTAGAACTACTGGAGAGATCTATCATCGAGACACTCACAGTGGTGCATGCGACAATTGATGCGCATTTTGCTCATAAATTTGGCCCCGCCTAAGTCCGTGATCGGCCATAAGCCGTAGCTGGCTCCCGTTGCTCCATTCCTGCCGCTCGCGCTACGCGCTTCTCCAGACCGGACATCCGACTAGCGCCGTCAACTATTCTGGTCCGGAGGTCGGTACCGCAGCGAGTCCGGTCATTGGCGGCGCTTCAGGCACAAGGTTTTGAGCGATCGGTGTCTAGTGTTAACCTGCCGCTCAAACAGGTAGATTTCGATTCAGATGGCGGCCTGGACCCGGCCATAAGCCAATAGCCGTCATCTTGTGAACCACTCCAGCAACAAGCCAAGGGCGGCGGCAATTCTTATGTTGGTTGTTACCATCTTCCTCCTCGCAATTATTTCGGGAGCGCTCGGCATAGGCGTTGCACTTGTAGCCGTCCCGGTGCTATCCCTGGCTCTCCCCGATCTCGTGAATCAAGTGCACCCCGTCAGCCTTCTACTCAATGGCGTCACTGCCCTATTCGCCGCGATTGCCTTTGGTCGCGCAGGACTCATCGATATTGGACTCGGGTTACGACTGCTTGCCGTTGCAACTTTCGCGACCCCGCTGGGGGCGATGGTAGCCAGGATGATTCCCGAATTCATCATTTGGGTTCTCTATTTTGCCTCAGTGATCTTTCTGCTCGGACGGCTCCTCGTACCCATAGCAGTCCGGCCCGACCACCCATCGGCGGCTGAGTTCTCGCCCGTTCTCTGGCTCGCATTTCCGGCGTCCTTTCTGAGCGGCCTCATTGGCGTCGGCCCCGGCTTTCTTCTGGTACCGATAATGCTTCATTATGGAATTGACATCAGAAAAGCCGCCGGACTCAACGCGCTTGCCGTCACACCTGCATCCTTTCTTGCCACCCTACCGCACCTCGGACACATGCTACTACCCGCCGGATTTCTGCTTCCCCTGTTGGTGGCCGGGTCGCTTGGCGGGATAATAGGTGCTTGGTTGGCGAGCTATAGGCTGTCGTCGGGGATGCTGAAGTGGATCTTCTTTTTCATCGTGGCAGGAACCGCCGCCTACAGGGCATTGACCCTCATAGTCGATCGCTGAACTCGCCACCTCGATCTGACGAGCCTGGCTGGCAAGATTGTCGCGTAACGCGAGGAGAAAAACATCATGTCGTTGGCAGCTCTAGTATTCGACGCCTATGGCACCTTGTTCGACGTTCATTCGGTCATCAGCCGGTGCGAAAAAACGTGGCCAGGTAACGGCAGCGCCGTCAGCCAGCTGTGGCGAAGCAAGCAACTGGAGTACAGCTGGCAGCGATCTCTGATGGGACGCTATGAGAATTTCGAGCGAATCACTGCCGACAGTCTGCGCTATGCCTGCGAGTTTCTCAAACTTGAATGTGAGGAACTGGTCGTCGCCGCGCTCATGGCCGAATATCGTCGGCTCGCGACATTCCCGGAAATCCGCAGCGTGCTGAGCATGCTCGGCCACCTTAAGCTGGCGATCCTCTCTAATGGCTCACCGGACATGCTCGAGGCGGTCGTGACGCACAACGGACTTGACGAGGTGCTCGATGCAGTCATCAGCGTCGATGCCCTCAAGATTTACAAGCCGGACCCACGAGTCTACCAACTTGCCTTGCTCGAGCTGAACGTACCGAAGCAAAGCATAGGGTTCGTATCGTCCAATGGCTGGGACGTCTGCGGTGCGGCAAGTTTCGGCTTTAGGGCATTTTGGATCAACCGAACTAACGCACCTCTAGACAGACTGGGCGCGGCACCCGAAGCTGTGATCACCAGCCTGACGGAACTGCCATCCTTGTTGGACTGAACAACATGCATTTCTAAACCGTCTGAGATTCAGGGCCGGTGCTGCCGTGTCGTCAAGGTAACGCCGCCGAGGATGAGTAGGATGCCGGCCAGTTGGAACAAATGCGGTTGCTCGCCGAGGAAGATTATCGCCAAGAGAGTGCCCACGGCTGGCATCAGGTTCATGAAGAGCCCGGCGATGCTGCTGCCAACTACGGAGACCGCCCGGTTCCAGAATATGAAGGCGAGCAGGGACGGGAAGATTCCGCCGTAGGCGATCGCCGTGAACGCTGTCTGGCTGGGCGGGAAGGTTCGACCTATAGCGATTTCCCAGGCGTAGAAAGGCGCCACCGCGATCAGACCGGTGACGCCTATGGCAGTGAGAAAAGAGAAGGGATGCAGCGACGCCGGCCGTCGCGTCAGCAAGACAGTGTACAAGGCCCAGGTCAACATGGAGCCCAGAACCCAGAGGTCTCCCCTGTTCGGTCGCAACTCGAGCAGGGTCTGCAACTCCCCGTGGGCGACGATGACAAGCACCCCCGCCAGTGAAATAAACACTCCCGCCCACTCGATTGCCCGCAGGCGCTTCCCGAACATGGCCCAGGAGAGCGCGATGATCATGATGGGGGTGGATGACGTCAACAGGACGGCATTGGTTGCCGTGGTCATGGTCACGGAGAGGTAGATCATAGACGTGTTGCAGGCGCCGCCGAGGAAGCCCAGGGTGCACAGAAGGCGCCAGTGTTGCAGCAACTCCTTGTACTGGGCGCGGAGGGGCCGCCAAGACCAGGGCAGCAGCAAGAGCATGGCAAGTACCCAGCGCCAGAAACTGAACGCGACCGGCGGGAGGTCGGCACGGATGGCGCGCCCGACGATCCAGTTGCTCGACCAGCACAGCATAGCGAGCAGCAGTAAAACATATGCAAGTGTGCGGTTGGGCTGGGGGGGAATGACGGATTTCCTTTCTACAGTGGGATGACGAGACGAAGCCTCAGGTTCAGTGTTGTAGCTTCGCCAGTGCGTCGAGGGCTTCTTGGGGCTCCATCCGCACCGTGTAATCGACATCCACGTGCGCCTTAGCGATGCGGAAATCGGATGCGATGACATAGGTTGCAGGAATCGGCAGTACCCAATCTTCGCTGCCGTTGATCTTCGTCAGATCATTGCCGAAGCCCCGATACACCTTCTGCAACCTAGGAGACAACTCGAACGTTAGACCAAATGACCTTGCGACCTTGGAACCGACGTCGCTGAGGACCGGAAACTCCAACTTGTTCTTTTGCTGCATCGTCAAGGAACCGTGAGGAAGCTGCGGCGATATTGCCACTAGTGACGCGCCCTTGGCCTTGATTTGCGTTAGCACCTGTTGGTAAGCGCGGAGTTCGAAATTGCAGTAAGGACACCACGCGCCGCGATAGAACACCAGGAGGGCTGGCCCGTTTCGAAGCAGCTCCGACAGACGCACCGCCGATCCGTCTGCTCCGGGCAATACGAAGTCCGGGGCAAGCGATCCTTCTCGAAGAGCATTGTCTTGGATACCACTGGTCCGGAGCTCGGCGGTCGCGCCCAACATCGTTTCCAGAATATCACCCGGTACTCGGTCTTTGAGGCCGCTATAAAATGCAAGCAGTTCTTCCTTCAGCGTCAAGTTGCTCTCCTTGGTTAGTTGAGGACATTCATCGCGCCATTCGAGAGCGCGTGGCGGTTTCGTCATTCAACACGACAGCAGCAGCCAACAGGTACGCAGGCAAGCAGGACATCGCGGCTTCTTTTCGGTTTCTTTTCATTGGAGCTTAGAAGACCACGCCGCGACCGCCCGGCCAATTTCGGCGCCTGAGTCTTCCTGGATAAAATGAATTCCCTTGACGGTGACCTCCGTCTGTTTCGGCCAAGTACGGCAGAAGTCACGCTGCGCGCCAACCAGCAGCGAGCCTGGCTCGGCGTTGATAAATAGCTTGGGCACGGAGCATTGGCGCAGCCAATCGGCATACTGTTGCACCAGCGCCACGATGGGAGCAGGCTCTCCGGCGATCGGGATCTGGCGAGGCCAGTTCAGCATCACTTGCCGGTCCGCTTCGACGGTGAACGGGGCACGGTACTGCGCCATCTCTTCTTCGCTCAGCTTGCGCAGCATGGAGTTGGGCAGCACTCCTTCGATGAACATGTTGCGCTTGAGGATAAGGTCTTCTCCCTTGGGCGATCGGAAACCCTGGAAGATCCCGCGCGCCTTCTCGGGAAAGTCGTCCCAGGAGCGCAGAGGCATAACAATGGCTTCCATGTAGGCCAGACCGCGCACCTGCTGTGGGTGCAACCTCGACCAATGGAAGCCCAGCGCGCTGCCCCAGTCGTGCAGTACCAGCGTTATCTGCTGATCCGCTCCTAGCGCAGCGAGCAACCCCTCGAGGTAAGCGTAGGCCACCTCGAAGCTGTAGCGGTCTTGCCCCTCAGAAGCAGGGAGTTTGTCGGAATCACCATGGCCGATGAGATCGGGCGCGATGATGCGGCCACTGCCGACCAACGGCGGAATGACATCGCGCCACAGATAGCTGGACGTTGGGTTGCCGTGGATCAACACGATGGGAGATCCCGACCCAGTCTCCACGTAGGCTAGGCGGCGGCCGTTCACGGTGCAGAATTGTTTGGCGGGTAGCTCGGAACCGTAAGTCATGCAATCATTCTCCTCAGCAAGTGATTGGCGGTCTCAATGGAGACAAAATGCTGTTCTGGCGACAGCTTGCGGTGGCTGACCCGGGATCGGTTGGCGCTCCCCGAATTGGCGGCTGTAGATAAGTGTAGCAAATAGCCGATATCACCAAGCAGATGTCAACGAGACGCTGCAGGCTCACTGAAAAGGGATACGATCAATTCGCGGAACCAACGGTTAGCTGGATCACGGTGAAACCGTTCGTGCCAGTACTGCTTGACCTCGAAGCGAGGAAGTTTGAGGGGCGGCGGAAACACCTTCAGGCCAAGGGATTCAGCAAAAACACGTCCCACGCGGCCGGGCACCGTCAGAACGTAGTCGCTGTGCGCAACCAGGATCGGTGCGGCAAGAAAACTCGGTACTCTTGCCGCAATGCTTTCCGGAGCAATCGTCCTGCTGAGCATCTTCTCGACAGCGGCGTGCGCGTGGCCTGTACCTTCGGCACTGACGATCAAATGTTGCGCATCGATGAATTGCTTCAACGAGAGGCGCGAGCGAATTGTCGGGTGCGCTGCACGCACAAGGCATACATACGAATCCTCATATAGCCTCTGCTGGTAGAAGCCAGTGCCGAAGCCCTGGAAAGATCCGAGCGCGAGATCTGCCTCTCCTGACTCCAGCCCCTCTGGAAATCGCCTTGATATGAGAGGGAGCACACGGATTCTGACCCCTGGGGCAAGTGTTCGCAAGGTCTCGGCAATCAGTGGCGTGAACACCACGGCTCCTGCGTCGCTAGCGTAAAAGCTAAATATCCGCTGTACCCGATTGGGGTCGAACAGCTGTGCTGCTCCAAGGCGTTCGCGCGCAATGTGCAGTAGCTCGGATACGGCACCGGCCAGCTCCAGTGCCCGGGGTGTAGGCTCTACCCCCTGCAAAGCGCGCACGAACAGGGGATCGTCCAGGCACTTCCTGAGCTTGCGCAGCCCCTGACTGATCGCCGGCTGCGTCAATCCAAGGGATTCGGCCGCATGTGTAACGCTGCGCTCGCGCATGATTGCGCTGAATACCTCGAGCAAGCGGCTTTCCAAGGCATCGATATCCATATCGAGCGCATTCTAGCCGCGATCCACGGCGGCGACATGCACGACGCTTATGTGAGGCATAAGACCGGAGCGGTTGCGGTTCTACCGGGTTGGCTGAGATGATGCCCCTCCACAGAAAAATAGGAGACCGACATGTCCGATGAAACGTTGTTTGATCAACGCGAACGCTACGATGCATTGATGGACGTGATCCGCAATCGTATGACCACGCGCCAGTTCGATGCGAATTACGTAGTGCCGAGGGAGCACTACGAACTCATCTTAGAAGCAGCGCGGCACGGGCCATCAGGCGCCAACGCTCAACCTTGGCACTATATCGTCATCACCAAGCCGGAACTCAAGAAGGCGATCGCCGATTACTTCGTCGAGGAACAACATGTTCGCGCCAAACTCAAGATGAAGTTCCCGACGCCAAATTACCGTGGTCTTGAGACTGCGCCCGGACTCATCGTCGTTGCTTCTGACTTCCGCTGGACGCGGGCGTTCCCGGTGCTGATGGACGGCTCGGAACTCGACCGCAAGTATCATGAAAACGCCGAGCGCATCCTGCTGCAGTCTGTGGCGGCCTCCACCATGTCGGCTCATCTAGCAGCTGCAGCGTTGGGCTACAACGTCTGGTGGGTTACCGCGATAGGACAGGAACACGCCCAAAACACGCTCAAGCCGTTGCTCGGGGTTCCCGATGACCTCGCCATCATCGATATATTCTGTTTCGGCCCAGCCGCCAAGCCACCTTACAAGCGCTGGAAAAAGGATCTCAACCAGATCATGAACTGGGATCGCTTCAACATGGCCAACTACATGACGCTCGAACAGATTGACGAATGGGTTAAGGAAAAACGCAGTCAGGTGATGTACCGGGACGAATCCAAGGTCGATTGACCGAGTGCCGACAGCGTAACGTCAGCGGCAGCAATGCCGCTTGTTGTCTGTGGTGCCGGGCGGTGTTCTATGGGGGAGTTCGTGCTGGCGGTGCGTCGCACTTGCGGGCGTTAGGGCTGTGCCGCTGGGTGGCGGCGATGGTGCGTTAACCGGACCCACAGAACCAAGTTTTGCCAAGGACCGGCATCAGGTTCATGAACAGCCCGGCGATGCTGCTATGGTCAATCAATTCTTCTTTCTCAATTTTCCGAGGAAATCTCTCTTTCCGATGTCTACTCCCTGCGCGCGAAGGATATCGTAGGCCGTTGTTGCATGAAAATAGAAGTTTGGCAGCGAAAAGGACATCAGAAAATTTTCAGCGGTGAAATCAGTTCTGCGTTCTCCCACCGCGAAGAGCATGTCCTTACTGTTAGTACGCGCTGAGAATTGACCATTTAGACGCGGTTGTGCGCGTTGAAAATTGACCAGGGTGATTAACCTTCCTGCTCGTTTATTGAGCAGGGTAAAGGGAGATGATCACCGTGAAAGATTTTGGAAGAATTCGACGCTGGTACTACCGAGACGGCTATACGCTGTCAGAGATTGCAAGGAAATGCGGCTACGCACGCAATACTGTGAAGCGTTGGCTCAGGAGCACGGAAGGGGTTGAGCCGGAGTATCGACGCCAGCGTGAAGACCTCAAGATTGCGCCATTCGCGGTGCAACTGACCAAGACGCTGGAAACCGATGCCAGAAGGCCGAAACGGGATCGACGTACCGCACTGAAACTCTTCGGTGAACTAAAGGCAGCCGGCTTTGATGGCGACTACAGCCGCGTCACCGAGTTTGTCCGGCGCTGGCGAGTAAGCAAGGGGCAGGCACTGGTCAAGGCCTATGTCCCGCTCCAATTCGAACTGGGCGAAGCCTTTCAGTTTGACTGGAGCGAAGAGCATCTGGTGATTGGTGGCGTCTGGCGCAAGATTCTGGCCTCGCACCTGAAACTCTGCGCCAGCCGTGCCTTTGTTCTGCAGGCGTACCCCACGCAGAGCCATGAGATGCTGTTTGACGCTCATACGCGGGCCTTTACTGCGCTTGGCGGAATTCCGCGTCGTGGCATCTACGACTGTGGCCGCCGGAGCCAACATGCTGAAATTCAGCCGGTTTGAAATTGCTGAAGGGTATGGGTCGATGCGGAGGCGTGTTGAGACGATTCTGACGTGAGCCGCGGTATCGTCAGACCTCTACCTGCCCCTTGGAGCGATAGCTCTTGCCCTCGATGAGCACGGTCTCGGCGTGGTGCAGCAGGCGATCGAGAAGAGCCGAGGTGAGGACTGCATCGTTGTTGAAGATGCCGGCCCATTTCTTGTAGACCCGATTTAATGCAGAGCACATTGTTATGCCGATTGGAGTTCTGTCGGGATTGAAATATCGTAGCTGATTGAAGGGAGTGTCCTCTACCATCGGTTTGCCAACTCCGCATAATAATGACGGCCCTCT